>OHBX01000066.1_pt1 | contig 72213 bp, 64 predicted proteins | sample 1577441 | NCBI WGS metagenome assembly OHBX01 (sample SAMEA3879561, study PRJEB24766) | human gut metagenome | biome: human-associated habitat; feature: feces | place: USA | collected 1985/1987 | reverse complement strand
GTATAGTCCTGAAAAAAGGTTACCAATGTTGGGCACACGATGCAACGCATAAGTCGCTGATTATGAACGCTTTAGGCGTTTTCAGAGTTGGTATTTTCGTAACTCTGAAAATGGTTAAACAGCTATCACTCAGCAACTTACAGGTCGCGCTTCATGTCAGCGCACGGCAACAAGGTTGCCCCAGAGAGGACTTACCGCCCTCCGTCTTGTTTTTCATTGGGACTCTGTCCCAAACCATGACGCTCCGCGCTCCACTATCAATCCCCCCGACCCCCTTTTCAAGGGGGCGATCACGGCCTTCGGGCTCTCCATCGCCACAAGACTCCCCTGCCCGCCAACTCCGGCCCGGCATCTGATGACCTGTCTCAATCCCCCTAACCCCCTTTTCAAGGGGGCAATCTGGGCCTACGGGCTTTCCATCGCCACAATGGCTTTCCCTGCCCGCTAGCTCCGGCCCGGCATCTGATGATGCCTTATCCTTATCCTTCGGACGGTGCTTCTTCGCTTGTATAGTCCTAAAAAAAGGTTACCAATGTTGGGCACACATGATGCAGCGTGTAAGTCGCTGTTTATGACCGCTTTAGACGTTTTCAGAGTTGGCATTTTCGCAACTCTGAAAACGATTAAACAGCTATCACTCAGCAACTTACAGGTCACGCAACATGTATCGTCCCCTCGATATCTGTTATAATCTTACGTCAGCAAGGCTTCCATCACACGATATTTAACATCCTTCTATCATCCATTGTATTTCCACGAAAGCCATTCACAGACAACATCATATCCGTGTGACCAGATGGCCGCATCGAAGTCGTTCGGTCTGAACTGAACAGCAGGCTGTCCATACAATGACGCTTCAGGCGCATCAATTATGTTTCTATTTTCCAGCATATTCTGAATATTTTATGATATTTTCACGAATTTTCTATTTTGTTCATTGTGATTCCAAGAAATCACGTTATATTCGCAGTGTTAAAAGTCAAAGGCTAACGCACCCGAAAGGGTTTTCCTTTGTCAAATCTGCTGAAAAAGGGTTTGAGTGTGGTTTAACGCCCTATCGGACGGCCACCGTGTCAGCAAGCTTTCATCACTTAACAGGCAGTGGAGCGTTCCTCCGCTGCCTTTGTTGTAATTGTAATATCCATCTATTGCATTTTCAAGAAATCACGTTATATTTGCTGTACGATAAGGTTGTAATGAGTAAGTACAGGTTCATTACGTAAATTTAGAGAGCATGACGCTTCAAGCAAATTCCTAAATTCCTTAATATAACACTATATTTGCAGTGTTAAAAGGTTAATGGATAACAGAATCTCAGTACCGCTACCATTTTAACCGCCCCCTTTGTCAGGTGTCCTATTAGGAAAAGGAGATTCAATGGTGGGCAGCCGAAAGCAAAGGCCGAAGTAATTAAACTTCGACCTTTGCTTTTTGTTTTCATCAAGTCCTTTAAATTAGCCACGACAAATCTATAATGACCTCTCCATACGCCTGCTTCTGGAGTTCATAATACTGCTCGTCGGACTCAATGCCTGTCGGCTTGCCGTCATTTATCCAGTTCTGATACGCAAGAAGTTCCTCTCTTGTTGCGTCTATATCCTCAGCGTAGGCGTCAAGATTGCTCAACTGCCTATTCTGACGCTGATACCTATATTTATCCAAAATATCGGATAGTTCAATTTTCCTGCCACTCTCAACTCTGTTGTAAGGAATATCAAGGATGGACTTTGCTAAATCATTTTTCATTTCCATATAGTCATTGACTCTGTCAGATACACATATACAATAACCATCCATAATCTTTCACAAGAAATCGATAAAAGTAATTTCGTTCATCATCAGTGGCAATCCGGCATTGGCCGTTCTCAACTATCAGAATGACTGGCGCACCCACATCTTGGAGTTCCTCAGCGTCATCCTGTCCATAGGACACATAATGTTTTCCATTGACAAAACCACCATAGATAAGTGTCCCCTCCGTATAACCTGCCGATTGACAAATCTTTAATATGTCATTTTATCCATATTCAGTAGTTTTCAAATTCCTCCTTTGTCATCACATCCTTTGCCAGATAGGCACGGATCATACTGTTGGAGTTCTGCTGCTTGGGGTTGTGCTCGAAAGGCTCCCTTCCCTTTGCCTTACTTACTACCCTTCTACGGTTCTTTCCATCTCCGAGAAATCCCCATGCGATTTCATCAGTGTCGTCTAATAGATAGACCATTTCATCGGAACGGAGCAACTCCGCCAGTTCCTTGTTAGTTACAGTTCTCATAGCCAGCTTTTATAATCATTTCAAACGCCTTTGTATGTTTTGCGTTTATGCGGTCAAGTTCTTTGAGTTTGGCCGTGTCATTGGAGGCTACGGCTGCTTCATAAGACTCCTTGCCTCGTTGCAGATTGTGGTGCAGGTCATTAAGTTTGACATGAATTGCGGTGACATTGCCAGAGGCTATGATGTTTTCCACATACTCAAAATATCCCACTTTTGCCTTATTGTGTGACAAGAGTGCCAATGCCGTGAGCACCTCATCCTCCACACCTCTATTTTTCAAATTCTCAAGGGTGATTGAGGAATCCTCAACGACATCATGCAGGAATCCAGCCTTAATCTCCGCCTCTGTCTTGCCCATAAGCCCAACCGCAAGGGGATGCAGAATTGCAGGATTACCGTCAAGGTCTTTTTGACCAGTGTGAGTTTCAAGCGCAATCCTTAGTGTCACTTCAATACTTATCATAATATTGTCTTTAGGTTATTGGAATATTTTTATGTAAGGTTGCATCTGTTTCCAATTCACAAGAATAGCAATTACAGATAAATCATCTTTCCAGAGAGATCTACAATCTACAATAATCATAAATTTCAGTGTTCCAGATAGACTTCTATTATATGTAAATATAACAGGATATTCTGCTTCCTTAAAATGTGCAAGGTAATTATCCGGACTGGAGTAGTGACTATTAGTTACATCCAATTCCCACTTGGAGCATTCGTTGAATATCTTTTTCAAAGTTTCCAAGTTCTTTTCGTCCAGCTTCTTTCTCAACTTCTCGCGCTCTTTATAATCAGAATAGTTATACGCCCAATATGAATCTGAATTATCATCAAATGTCGAATATAATTTCGTTGAAATCATAGATATTTCATCACTCCCTGCCACATGCCTTATTTCAACCCTATTGATTTTGTCTTTGTATTTCGACTTAAACTCCAAAAACTGTACTGTCTCCGAATCATCCACATAGTCTTCATCATAGGAAACACCTTCGTCTTTTAACTGCCTACGTATCTCAGAATAGCTATCACCGAGATAATAACCGCAAAAACCCTTGTTTTCTGTATGATTGCATCCAGCTATCAATACAAAGGAAATAATAAACAAAAACTCTTTTTTCATAATGCTATTTTTATTCACTTTCATTCGTTTCTTCAATTATGCAAGCGACTATCATACGTCTCATCTGCTACGGACAAAAAACCTCCGCCGCATTGGAATATTATTGTACAGGTGAATGGAGACTGTTTCTTCTCCCTCATAGGGTACTTGTACTCAAAACTTCTATACTCCCTAAACAGCGTCATAATATCCACTTCCGGATTCAGAGACACATCAACATAAGGGAATCCTCCGCTATTGTTTGAAATCACTCTTGTGTAATAGTCAATCATCGCTCGCAGGTTGCTTTGCCCTGTGTACTGGTTAACCAGTGGCACGGATTCTATGACATACCGCATCTTATAAATCTTGCCGGATGAGTTCACGCTGACTGAAAATGTCCCGTTTGTGGTTATATCCCAGTTCGTATTACGAGGGTCGAGCATGATCACAAACTCGTGTTGAGTTCCAAGGCATCTGATACCGCCTTTTTCAAGTTCGGCTTTGAGTAAAGACACGTCTCCGCCGACACGTAACTCGTCAAGATTGACGAACTCACCGTTAGATGCCAAGTATGGTTGCGCTTGTGCCATTGACGCAGCGCAAACCAAAATAAGAGTTATGATGAACAACTTAAAGAATCTTCTCATGGTGTAAAAATTTTATTCTTCTTCAAATTCAGATGGTTTAGCATCAAAGTATGCGCACTTGCCATCGGAATCAACAAGCCTGTAATCAGTATCCTCGTCATTAGCTAAACGGCTTGCAAGATTTGCATTCAACCCATTGGAAGCCTTTTGGTCAACCTCAACACGGATTAACTCCGCACCTCGCTCCATACCATTGATTGCCATAAAGTCGTATAACACATCGTATATTATGCCATTACATTCTGACAGAATCACAATTCCGGATATATAAAGAATCGTGTCGTCAAGTGGTGCGTCTGTCTTGCCATCTTGCACGTAACCGCCATTTGTAGTCGTAAAGCCATTCGGCGAAATAATGAATGCGGCCATCAAATCAGATGATGAGTCTTGCTTGGCCGTGTCATACTCCTCGGCAGAGATTGTGTCGAAGTGAAAACTGCCAGCCTTGGAATCGTGGTAAACACCAACGTATTCCCCAACCTTAATGTTTGTTGGTTCCATAATAAATGATGTTTTAGTGGAAATGATGTAAAAAGATGTTGAAAGGCTTTATAGACGTAGCTGGGCTATACCCAACTGGTGCACACTATAAATTTAATGAAAGATGCCGAAGCAGTCGTTTGCCAAATTGGCGGCTTTCAACCTTTCAACACCGCAAATATAGTTAGAATCACTGCCAAAGTTCGGCAGTTTATCGAAAAATCTCTATAAAATTTCAATTTCTGTTAAGTAAGCAGACCGATCTGCCTAACTTGTTCTTCCAAAGTGTCTCCACCCTAATGGCCTCAATGTCGCTGACGTTCAACGGCAATGTCTGGAGTATCGACCAGACAAAATTGTCCTTGGCGTAATCTGGGTCTTTCGCAATAAGATTTGCAAGTTGCACATCGCCACCGTGTGCAGTCCTTGCATAGTCCTCCCAACGTCCCCATATTCCGTCACGGTTGTAGGTGGAGCCGACATATAGCTTGCCTGTCTTGCGGTCTGAAATCACATAGATGCCATTGACGACCGTAAGTTTTCGTTTCCACGCATCCAAACCCTCATTAATGATATGGGACAGTTCTCCATAGGTCAAGCTGATTTCCTCGTAGTCCGGGCACACCCAGTCGAAGCCTTTTCTCTCAATTGCCACGATGCTCTTATCGTTTTTGCCTAGCCATTGATGAAATGTCCTTGCCGAGTCTCCCCAATCCACGATAACACGCTCATTGAATTCATCAAAGCCATCAAGTTCGACCATCTTGTAGCAAAATTTGTCAACGCCTGTCAGATTCTCCCTCTCCGTGTCACGTCCAAGAATATGATACACGCCCACCATCCTGGCCAGAGTACCGTCCTCACCTATGAAAGAAACGACATAGTCAACGTCCTTGAATATGTCCTTGTGCTGCTCGCTTTGGTATGCGATGAACTTTTTCCTGTCGTTCAGATACCAATCATAAGGGTTGCCGACAACGGTCTTGCCATTTATCGTTATGACATCACGGCTGTCTTTGTGGCGCACAAGTTTGATTCTCTTCGTGATGTCCAGACCTGCCAGGCCAAGAACCGTGCGGATAGTCATAAAACTTTTGTTTGTCTGTTTTGCTTCCATAATCGTATTGGTGTATTGGTTATATTTGCAGCAAAAGAAAGGTTGCCCAGTCTGTCGTCCGTTAGGTATCGCCAAACACCAGTATATACGCACAGACTGGACAACCCATATATGGCTGTCCGCTGTGCCTCGTATATACATTCGATAGAATTGGCGATTTTAACGAACTAAGGCACGTGTTATTTCTTTGTCATCCCAACAATGGGACATCTGCGAATATACAGTTTTTTTCACAGATTATCGCAGGCTGACGACTATTTTTGCAAACGTCAACTTACAAGTGGTATTTGCAGAAGTACAGCGCGCGGCAACAAGGTTGCCACAGAGAGGACTTACCGCCCTCGGTCTTGTTTTTCATTGGGACTGTCCCAAACACTGACGCTCCGTGCTCCACTATCAATCCCCCCGTCCCCCTTTTCAAGGGGGCGATCACGGCCTTCGGGCTCTCCATCGCCACAAAACTCCCCTGCCCGCCAACTACGGCCGGGCATCTGATGATGCCTTGTTAGTATTTCAATCCCACCGTCGCAAATACACGGACCCGGCCGGTCGTTTGATGACGACTTGTTAATCCCCCTCAGACTGTCCGAAAAGTCCTCGCGAGACTGAAATACTCCGTACCCCTATACAAGGCCAGAAGCGTATTTTCGATTCTCTCTGATGAATATTTGACTTTTCAGACAGTCTCCCCAATAATCCAGACACGCAGGTTGTTCGACTCAATCCAATTCTGAGTTGTCCCATTCTTCGTAGCACACCGCATTTATTTTGTGAGCACTTCTGCAATTCTTGATAATCGTTGTCTCACAGAATGTGATTTTATCCGTGAAAACCCGCCTTCTTCCGGACAAGTTGTTGATTTTGAACAACTTGTCCGTGGAATCCCGCCCTTTTTACGGACAAACTTAGCATTTTGAGTCAACCATACTCAGTATCAGTAATAAGGGCATATATGATAAAAACGGTCAGAGATCCACAAAGGTTCTCTAACCGTTTATTATTGCGTTCATGCAGGCGGTTGGTTCATCAAGCCCGCTTTTCTATAACATCAGGCCTGCTCTTCTATAAGAATCAATTTCCTCTTGAGCTTCAGGACTGTGTTTCCTTCCTTTGAGAGAATCGAGACATTGTCATCATCAGTAACCTGAACTTTAGCGGCAGCGTCAAGTCCTTCAAGCACAGCCGCTTCCACTTCAGGAGTAGGGCCCATCATCTTGGTAACGCCGAGCTCCCCGAATTTGATCGCATCACCTTTGACAGTGTAGTCTCCAAAGAAATTGTTGATGCTGGTGTTTCCATGAACTTCTTTTTCATCGAAAGAAATGGTAGCCTTTTCGAAGCCGCCTTCTGTCGCGAGACCGCCAGCCTCCACGATTTCCCAGTCGCCGATCAATGTCTTGGCAACATCAGATTTCTTTCCCGCTCCACAGCCGCAAACCACAGCCAGAGCCACGAACATAAGAATTACCTTTTTCATAATCTATTAATTTAAAATATCTTACAATTAGTGACAATCGCCATTAAAACCATAGAAGCACCTACTTGCCAAAATTACGTGTATTTTACATAAAACACAAATAGGGCAGAGATGATAAAAATTTACTTCATATAGCGTTCGGTGAGCCAAGTTGCAAAAAACATGTCATAGACTTGATATACGCCACGTGAACAATTCAGCAAACCTTTTTCGAGCAGTCCTTTGACTGCCGAATTTACGGAACTAGCAGACGACAAGCCATATTTCTTGACAAATACTCTGGAGGTAATCTTCTTGGCCTTGCCCTCAAGTGCTATTGCCTGGATTATCTGTTTTTGCTTTTCCGGGAGCTGATATAGAAGATCCTCATAAGTGTCGGCACTGAAATCTATAATATAGTCTATAGCATCAGCAATACGTTCTTTCACGCAAGTCTCGCCCTCATTGGTACGCATAAACAAGATGTTCATTACCTTCTGGAGATAGAATGTCGTCCCGTCAAACCTCTTGTAAAGTTCCGGGACCACTTCATCATCAAGACATTTACCGGCAGCGGCGAAATGCTTTTTGCAGAATTCGGCATACAGTTCTTCCCTGATCGGAGGAAGATTGATGATAGTGGCACTCTGATAAAAAGGCCTGGCTGAAGAAGTAAACATCGAGCCCATCATCTCACGGTGCGAGCCTGAAAAGACAAACTTTGCATTCGGACAATATTGGATGTATGTCCTCAATGTCGCTTCGACATTCTTGTCCGCATAATTCGTAATTTGCTGAAACTCATCAATTGCGACCAGACACGGCTTTTCTGCATTGCTCAGATAAGCGAAAATCTCATCAAGTGTAGTCTTCGGATTGCCCAAATCACCGATTTGCAATGTCCACGAGGGCACCCCGGCGGCATCGTAGCTGATACCTCCCTTGAGCGATGAAAGCGCGTTCACGAATTTAGACCAAGCCTGCGTTCCTTTAGGTTTGAGCGTATCAAGGATAGACTTTCCCATCCTCTCGGTCATTTCCGCAAGCGACTTGGTGGAATAGATATCAATGATAAAGGTACAATACCTCTCACTGATTTCCTTCTGTCCGAAACAATGCCGTATAAGATCAGTTTTTCCATATCTCCTTGGGGACATCAATGCAACATTGTTCCCATTCATCAACAGGTCAGTGAGTGCCTTGGTCTCCTCGATTCTATCACAAAAGTATTCTGGCCCAGCGTATCCAGTCGTAATAAACGGATTCATAATAATCTGATTTTCAGCAAATATAGTAATTTTTACAATATTTTATCATAAGATGATAATCATTTTATGATAAAAACTGTAATAAGAAGGTAAAAAACAGAGCCGGTGATGAGCCGGCTCTGATTTATTTAGGGGATCGACGTGGCCGATTTATTTGAGCTCTACGCTGCCTGGCCAGGTGCCGGTGGTGGTGCGGACGGTGCCGAGCTGGTCTTTATTGAAACCGTCGAGGCTTTTTACCCACTCTACGAACTTAGGAGCGAAGGCACCATTCAGGCGGGTGTTGCCGTTATTGGTTGTAATGTCACTCAGGCGGGCGATGATGTCTGCCTCTTTTGCCTTCACGAACGATGCGGACGGGCCATTCCAGTGCCAGTAACCTTTCGAATTGTCGAAAGAGGCGCCGCTGCAGAATGACAATTCACCGTCAACTACGACATTGGTCTTTTCTAGCCAAGCGCCATCAGTATCGGTGGCTTTCGGGCCGATTATGTCATGATTCAGTTTTACTGACGAGTTCTTTTCCTTAAAGAACACAATACCATTGTCAAGTTTATTTGCAAGAACACAGTTGTCATATAAGCTGAACGAGCCGTTACTATTGTTTGAGCGACATAGTGCCTTGGCATTTTCTCCCACGACTGTTGTATTTACGACAGCAGTGAAACCATCATTATTCAGACAAACGGAGTTGCCTCCTGTCTGCTGGCTGACATTGTTGTAAATCGAGCAGTTGTTCATACAGACCACGGAAGGATTACCGCCGTGAATGACTGTGCCCCACTGGTTTGTCCTGAGAGTATTGTCGAAAATCTGACAGTTATTCATGAACAAGACTGCTTTACCATTAGTCTGGATAAGACCGCGGGATGCACCCTTATTGTTCTTGAACACGCAATCAGTTACACGAACCAGTCCGTCACCTTTCTGGAGCAACATAGCACTGCCTGCGGACCCCATATTGCCGTCAAAAGTACAGCCGATAATATCAAGATACGCATCCTGGACACAAATAGCACCTCCGCATGCCTTGTTATCAACGTTCGTATAAGAATTATTGCGGTTAGCTTCACAAGCGCTGAACACACAATTTTTCAGTGTCTGAACTGCTGATGCGCCATTGACATGAATTGCACCGCCTGTGCCGCCCAAATTATAACAGCCTGTAAACGTGCAGTTTTCGATTATCTGAGTTCCATTGCTGTTATTGATTGAGCCGCCGGTATTTAATGTATAATCTTCAGTGAACGTGCTGCCTTTGACAGTAAGTTCAGCCTTGGCATTGTTGGTAAACAATGAGCCGCCGTTTCTACCATAGTTTTTAGAGAACGAGCAGTTTTCCACTGTCAATTTAGCCTCACCAACATGGATGGCACCACCACTTAAACCACTTGTGCCATCAGTTCCGTCAGTTACTTTATTGCCAATGAAGGTACAGCCGAGTATTTTTCCGGTCACGCCAGTCCCGTTGAAGACCAACGCTCCGCCATTGCTCGAGCCACTTAAACCATTCTGAAAAGTGAGTCCGTCAAATAGGACATTTCCCTTCTGGGTGAGCCAAATCTGGGATTTTCCGCCACCGTCGAAGATGGTCGCATTGGCCTTGGCGTCTCTTGCTTTAAGGCTTGCTCCTTTCGCATCTGCAGGATAGCCGCCATAAACGCTGAAATCAGCGCCATCTGCCTCAGAGACAAGTGCATCCGTTACTGAATACGTTCCAGCAGACATATAGACATTCATTACAGCACCCTTGGCAAGAAGAGCTTTCAGTTCCGCGAGTCCTGCGGCATTGTCCCAGTTGCTTCCGTCCTTGCGGCCTTTTGCCGCTGCAGAAACATAGAATCTGTCATCGAAGCCGGCAATCTTTCCGAGAGGAAGGACATGCCCCTTTTCGACTACAAGAGACTTCGCGGTGACCTTCTTGGCAAGTTCCTCACCTTCCGCATCTGTCAGCACTACTGAGAAGCCTTCGAGAGTGGATGGCGCAACGGCTGCGTAATATGTACCTGCGCCGGGAACATCAAGCGTAACGACTTCAGCATCAGCGCTTTTCAATGTTATTTTGGAGACAGCAGCATCTACTGCTTCGATACGCAGCAGACCGCATTGGTTCTCGAATGTGAGAGAATTGCTGCCGGTCCATTCTGCTACGGAAAGGCTCGCGTGAGCGAAGGTTCCGTCCTGAACCTTCGGTGCGGAGACATTGATCTTGCCGTCCACGTAAGCGGCTGACGCGTCGAACGGATAGACTGCAGAAAGACTGCGTGTTCCTTCGAACTGTGCCAATGTAAAGGCAGTAGGGACCTTCACGGTAATGGAAGCGGAGCCGTCTGCCTTGATGTTTTCGGCAGTAAGAGCCTCAGATTCAGAGTTTCCGGTCTCACCATTCACTTCATAGAATACAGAGACCTTGTCGCCGACAGACCAGTGCACGGTGCCGTCTTCCTTGATTTCTGTTTTTGTTGATGCATTCTGGACTTCTGCGGCCTGAGTTGGTTTCGCAGAAACTTCAAATGTCATATCTACGAGCTGAACCGGGTCGATTTTCTGACCCGGTTCCTCGTTCTCTTTATTACAGGCAGCCAATGCTACGGCTGCTATTGACAAAATTGTAAAAAATCTTTTCATCGGGTTTCTTAGTTTTACCAATTGAATTCATCATCAATATAATATTCCTGATGGAAGGCATCTGCCTTCACATTGTCTTTGGACATTGCAAAAGCACCCTCCATCGAAATAGTGCTGATTTCAATCATTGGAGGTGTATATCTCTTACTCCCCCCCCCATCATTTTTTCAAAGTGTTTCATAATTATGTGTTTTGTTGTTAACTATCTCAATCCTTTGCGGTCAAGATAGTTGATGACGAGCTCGGCGACATCAGTCTGGACGAAATCCGAGCCTGAGGCAATGAACTTGTCAAGCGGAGTGTAGTCCCCGTTGCGCAGAGCATTATCCCACCGATCAAGGAGATTGGAGTAAGAAAGATAGCCTTTCACATGCATCTTTGTTCCGAACTCGGGGATGGTGTTGTTCAGATATACGGCGTTTCCGTACTGGAAGAGTTTCGCGCCGATCATACCGGAGTATGAAGACGTAGCCTCCACGCTCTTGATGTACGGATGAACCGCTACCAGAGGATTAAGCTTCTGATATTCAGCAATGTCTCCTCCACCGAACAGCATGACCTGGTCCTCCACGCCGGCCTCATAAATGGCTTCAAGCACCTTTGACGGAACATTGTTCTTTCCGGAAAGGTCGAGATTGACATAAATTTTGTCCTTGGTGACCTTGAGCGCCTCCAGCAGGGTAGGAACCTTCGCGACATTGTTCTGCTCGTCCTTATAGACCTTGCCGTTACGGACCATGTCGAAGGACTTGATCTGCTCCAGCGTCAGCGAAGAAACGGCACCGCTTCCGGTAGTCGTCTCATTGACAGTCTCATTGTGCATAAGAACGAGCTGGCCGTCCTTGGTAGTGCGGACATCAATTTCCACCATATCCGCTCCGGCCTCGATCGCGTGAAGAATGTTCGGAATGGAATTGTCCGGAATTCCCTGTTTGAAGGACTCCACGGTGTTGCCGCGATGTGCTACGACATATATGCGGCTCACCGTGAGGTCTTCCTCCCACTTCTCCTGGACAGCATCACAGAGTTCAAGCAGAGATGTGGTCTTGGGATTGATCTGTCCTTTATCCTCATCTTTTACTATGTACTCGGTGCTGCTGCAAGAGACAAGTGCGAGCGTTGCTACAAGAAATGAAGCAAAAAAGTTTCTCATCGCAGTAAAATTAGATTTGACGGTTCGTATGACGTCTGTCGTGACCGAACATCGGCCATTCAGATGCAGCAGGTCCTTTGCAGAACTTGGTGTCAGTCTTGTCATAAGGGCGGAACGCAACTACGCCCGCGAATTTTCTTGAGTCATTGTCAGTGAATGATATGTAAACGATACCGTCGTCACCGATAACTATTGAAGACCAGATTTTCGCCACGCGGAGTCCCTCAAATGTCTTGGCATCTTTCGCCATCACAGCATCTGCAATGTCCGCTTTCAGCAATAGGTTGCAGTTTTTGTCAACGACATAATACTGACCGGACTCTGTTCCGAAGTGAATGTTTCCGGCAGCGTCCACAGCAGGTGAACCTGCTACTTTCTCCTGAACCTTGAAACGTCCTACGACATTGCATTTTCCTTCTGCGTCAGCAGTTTTAGGGTCAATGATGACTATACCTCCGTCATCCTGGCCTGTAGTGTAAGCGAGAGCAGCCACAACATACCCTTCTGAAGTCACGGCAACTCCACCCTGATCCTGGGAAGCATGGTTGTCCTCCACATAATGATTTGCAATCACAGTTCCGCTGGCAGCCTCTACCACATAGACTCTCGTTCCTTTCTGGTCGGTGCAGACACCTGCAATGCATGGTTTTCCGTTAAGTGTGAGAGCAGCAATTCCTCCCATCGGCGCAGATTTAACAAAGGTAGGGTCATTCTTGTCGGACCAATGTCCCCAAGCAGCATTTACCTTATTGCTTCCGCCATTGTCGAGAGTTGTCTGAGCAACACCCCAGAGTCCGTAAACGCCACCATACCAGCTCACATATCCGTCTTTAGTAAGGAGCAGTCCGGTACGGCAACCTCCTGCAGGCTGGGCAAAGCCATTGCGCTTTCCGGTAGCCTTGTCTGCAGAAACGGCGATTCCGCTTTGACCTACACAGCCGAAGTAAACGTTCTTCTCACCGATACCTCCGATACTTGCCTGATATGCTGGTTCCGGTGTAGTACCATCTGCTCTGAACCACTCGCTGAATGACCATTTTACAGTACCGTCAGCATTGTAGGCGATAAAATGACCATCCTTGTCCTTTGAACCGCAACCGATGAAGACAGTGCCGTCAGTATCGATTGAAGGAGTACCATAGGTCTCGCCCTTATTGACAGCCTTGAACATCTGCTTCTCAAACACTTTGCCGCCGTTCTTGTCGAACTTGTAGAGTTTGTTTGCCCTGGTTGCACACCATACGCTTCCGTCATCAGCGACAGCAGGAGTCGTGATGGAGTTATAGCCTTCCATATATCCGGCCCAGAGGACTTCGAGGCCACCGGTCTTTGCAATAGGAGCCGGATCCACCACGACGAGTTTCCTCTTGCTTGCCTTGTTGCCGAGGTCATCTGTCAATGAAAGAGTCACGGTGTATGTTCCGTTGGTCTTGAATGTGTATTTCACATCCTCATCATGCTTTTCAAGCATTTCACCATCTACAGTCCAGTCGTAAGTATATGGTTTCTTTCCACCTGTACTGTTGCTGATAAAATGGATTTCATCTCCTGCATAACAAGGGTTTGCAGAAATTTCGAAACTTGCAGTAAGACTGCTTACTTCCACCTTCTGTTTCTCGCAGGCAAGAACTGATACGAGTGCGCCTGCTACCAGACAAAGAGTTTTAATCTTATTCATAATGTTTTAATTATATAGGTTTTACAATTATTATTCTGCTCCTGAATAGCCGGGATTCTGGGTATATGCTCCGCCGGCTTTGTCTCTTTCATCCTGAGGAATAGGCCAATACATGAGGAAGTCACGTCCGTTCCACTCGGAATACTGAGTGTCAATCCATTTCGCGAAATCAGCAGAATGATGTCTCAGACCGATTCTCTTGATATCGAACCAGCGATGTCCCTCTGAATAGAACTCCCTGCGGTTCTCATCGAGGATAAGCGCCTCGAGTTCATCTTTACCGAGAGAGGCAGGCAAGTTCACTGATGCATATCTCTTTTCGAGAAGCGTCAGGATGGTTTCACGGGCACCCGGATAATCACCGCTCGCCCACTGTGCCTCGGCTTTTATGAGATATACGTCTGCCAATCTCATACACATAAGAGGAGACTGTGAAGGATCCGGATTCTTTACGAACTGACCGCCCTGTCCGTTAGGGAATTTGATGATCGGCTTGGGATCCTCAGCAGAGAATGTAGCAGCCTTGCGGATATCTCCTGTTCTTGTGGCATCGTCACTGTACAGACTGGCCCAGCACTCGTCTGTCGGAGAGTAGTTGTATGAGCCGTCAGTATCATTGACTCTCTCATACAGACGGATATAATCTGTTGAGCGGATGTTGATCGGGGCGAATATGATTTCCTTGTTTGAAGTGCCGTTGATGAACATTGACGCAAAATCCGTACTGTTTGAGTTCAATGAGAAGCGGCCGGACTTGATCACATCGTCGGCAAGGGCAATGGCTTCGGCGTCCTGTGCCATCCAGAGCATGATTTTCGCACGGAAAGCCTTGCAGAATTCCTTGGAAGGATAGGCGAAGCTGTTGAATTCACCGAGGAGACCTTCAGCAGCCTTCAAGTCCTCGACTATCATTGACCAGACATCTTCCTCGCTGGAGCGCGGAACGATTTCAGTGCTTCCGGATACTTTTATGATAGGCACTCCGCCATAACGCTGCACAAGGCCGGTGTAGATCATTGCCCTGAAGAGGTATCCTGTTCCGAGTGCAGTCTTTACATCTTCATTATCCTGATTGGACGCAGCGAGAGCTGATTTTATGAGCAGGTTGGCATAGTTGAGCTTCTGGTAGCAATACTGCCATCTGGTCAACGGAATCTGTGCAGAAGCCGACTGCGTCTCGCCATGGACATCAGCATAGGAAAATCCGGGACCTCCTTTGAAGTTTTCGGCCAAATAATCCCCTTCGAACCACAAATTGCTCAGGAACGCTTCATATTGATGGAGAGTACCGTTCGTCAACAGCGCGAGGTCATTGTCGGTAAGCTTATTGGCAGGAATCTGTCCTTTCGGACTCGGATTGTCCAGCCAAGAGCATGACGCCGCAAGAACCGACACGCACAAAATCATTGAAATAAATATCTTGTTTTTCATATCTGTCAGTAATTTGGATTGATACATCTTTTAGAACTGGATCTGAATACCGAAGAGGTAGGACCTGAGTGACGGCTGGTAGCCGAAATCGACTCCGTAACCGGCTGACGCAGGACCGCTCGACATGGAAACTTCAGGATCATATCCGTCATACTTCGTGAGTGTCAATGCATTGTCCACAGAGAAGAAGACTTTGGCCGAATTCGATCTGATGGCTTTCAGCACCTTGCCCGGAAGATGATAGGAAAGAGTTATAGTCTTGAACTTGAAATAAGACGCATCCTCGAGATAACGGGTAGATGTGAGGATATTGTAGTCCACATCCCAGCCCGTGTGGACTCCTGAAAGAACCGGACGCGGCATGTCATTGATGCCTGAGCCTTCGCGCCAATAATGATTAGCAGCATATTTGCTCACATTGAAATAGCTGGTCACTGACTTTCCGGCATCATCCGTCACGGTTCCAGAACTGAGTCCGAGATGCTCGGTACCTTCCTGGCCGCAGCCCTTCCATGCGGCGAACACCTTGCCTCCGATGCTGTACTGGCAGAACACTGAAAGTTCGAGGCCTTTCCAGCCGAAGTTCAGGTTTGCTCCTCCGAAGAAATCAGGAGTCGCCTTTCCGACACGCATCCTGTCGTCGTTATAGTCAATGTCGCCGTCACCGTTCACGTCAGTATAGATGCAGTCACCGGCTCTTACGCCTTTTGCATAGAGTTTTGCAGGAACATCCTCGTCATGCTGGTAGATACCCTCAAAATTGAGCATATACCAGGAGGAAACAGGCTGACCTGTGATGAGCGCATGCTTGGTACCACCATAAAGATTAGCCTGCTTTATAGGGATAATATCCTTTCCGTCAAGAAGTTTCGTAAGCTTGTTCTTGTTGTAGGATATGTTCGCGTCCAGATAGAGGTGGAAGTCTCCGATTTTGAGAGGTGTTCCGCCCATGGTGAGTTCGAATCCGTCATTGGATATGCTTCCGATGTTGGACGTAAGTGTCGTGTAACCTGAAGTTACGATTACCGGCTTTTGATAGAGCAGGTCGTCGGTAGTAGCGTGGAAATAATCGAAATCGACATGCATTCTGCCCTTGAACAGCTCAGCATTGACTCCGACATTGTATTTCGTGGAAACCTCCCATTTCAGGCCCTGTGCAGGTGTGGAGAACGCAAGTCCTGACACTCCGTTATATGAGGAGCCCGCGCTGACGAGGTCCATTGCGGCCCAGTTGCTGATACCATCCATGGAACCGGTCTGGCCCGCTGATACGCGGAAACGCAACTCGTCCAGCACATCAGTCTTCGGGAAGAACTTTTCATTGGAAATGATCCAGGCGAGGGATGCTGCCGGGAAGAATCCGAATCTGGACTCCTGCGGGAAACGTGACGAGCCGTCAGTTCTGAATGAAGCATTGAGAACATATCTGTCCTTCCAGTTGAACGCTGCTCTGGCGAACCAGGATTCGAGGGCATAGGCATTGTAACCGATGCTTCCGCTGTAAATCTGGGTTCCGCTCGTTATGAGATTGAAACTTGATGAAGGGAATGCATTGTTCGCATAATTGTCTGAAGCGGCGCCGAAATTGGACGCGCTGTAATTCTCGTATGAGAAGCCGGCCATAAGGTTATAGGTGAGGCCTTTCCATTTGTTCTCGTATGACGCCACTGCATCAAACACATATCTCAGACTGGTGTTCTTCTGCTCTGAAAGCGCATGCCAGCCGTCTTTGTAGCCACGCTCGGTATTGAGTTCCGTGAGCTTCTTGGTGGTATGGTCATAGATGGAATATGCACTGATGGAAGGGGTGAACTTGAAGCCCTTGAACGGTGTCAGGTCCATAGAGAAGGTACCCTGAAGCTGAAACCTGTTGGTCCAGTAGTCTTCTTCATTGATGGCCATCACAGGGTTATGACGGACAAGGCCGTCGGTACTCATTGTCCGGTAGTCTCCGCTGTCGGCATTGACCCTGGTCTGGAATCCTTTGGAATCGGTGGTTCTCGTGCAATACGGTGTGTACCACGGCTGTTCCTCGCGGGCTGCTCTCAGGACCTTGAGCGAGCCGTCCTGCTCCTCGATCATGTCGTAGCGGGAGAATGCTCCTGACAGGTTGAGATTCACCTTGAGCCAGTCAGTAAGTTTCTGGTTCACCTTGGAACGGAGGGTGTATTTTCCGAAATTCGTCTTGTTGAGATATCCCTGCTGTCCCTCGGCGCCGAATGAGAGGAATGCCTGTGTCCAGTCGTTGCCGGCCTGAACGCTTGCTGATGCAGTGTAACGCTGCGAGATTTTTCTGGAGATGGAACCTACCCAGTCGAAATCGGCGAGGTTTTCAGGAATGGCGAATGTCTTCAGCTCCTTCTTCTGGAGGTTGTAGTTGTCGAAAGCCTCCTGCATGACCTTGATGTATTCCGCGGTGTTCGCCATCTCGATGTCCTTGGCAATGTTGGAAAGTCCGTATGTGCCGTTCACGCTGATTATCGGCTTGCCGGACTTGCCGCTCTTGGTAGTAATCACAATGACTCCTGAGTTCGCTCTGGAACCATAAATAGCTGTGGCAGAGGCATCTTTCAGCACTTCCATACTTTCAATATCGGAGGCGTTGATGTTAGGATATGTCTCTGCAGGAATACCGTCCACCACATAAAGCGGGCTTGAGCTTCCGGCAATGGAATTGACTCCTCGGATTATGACATTGGGACTTGAGCCCGGGATTCCTGACGCACTGTTGATACTCACGCCCGGCGCTCTTCCCTGAAGCGCCTTGATCGGGTCCATTTCGGCACCACGGTCCACCTGGTCCATTTTCACGGATGTGATGGACGAGCTGACCAGCCTCTTGGACTGGCTGCCGTAACCGACCACGACGGTCTCCTCGATGGCAAGCATGTCTTCTTCAAGCACGACTCTGACAGGGGTGGCATCCTGAGGCGTCGCTATCTTCTTCTCGGCATACCCGAGACAGGAAAATGTCAGTTCTCGGACATCGCCATCGACAGTCATGGAGAAGTTTCCGTCAATGTCGGTGAGGCATCCCTGATTAGCTTTGCCGCTGATCACTGCCACACCGACGATCCCGAGTCCTGTCGCATCCACCACTTTTCCCGTTACAGTATGTTTCCCGACTTTCGGGCTTACTTTCACTGGTGAAACGAGGGCAATCTGACGTCCTTTGATCGTGTAGGTAATTCCTGTCCCGTCCAAGATAGTCTTTACCGTCTGCTCTATGTCCGCATTCTTCACATTGACAGTAACTTTCGCATTCGTGTCAATGTTCTGGGCGTCATAGAAGAACGAGTAATTACTGTTCTTTTCCACCGCCGCAAGTGCCTCGCGGAGCGTGACACTTTTCAGATTCAGCGTTATCTTCTCCTGAGCCAATGCGGTTCCGCACATGAGCAGGAAAAAGGATATTGCTGCGCATATCAACTTTTAAGCTTGCATAAGATTATGTGATTTATTCAATAGATTATTCTAATAGACAATCGCAGATTTAGGGCTCTCGAAACGGTAATTGACCCTTGTCGTAGCGCTGATGATGGAAAGCACTGACTCGAGAGACTCATCGGTTATGGTGAAGTTTATGCAGCCCTTTCCGACCAGATTGTCGGCCAGGACGACATTGACCCCATACCATTTCGACAGGTCATGGCAAACCTTGTCGAGCGTGGCATCCTGGAATGACAGGCGCTCAGAGCACCACAATATGGATCCGCGGACGTCGCCCTTGTCGATACGCACTTCGCCGCTTTTCTTGTCATAGACAGCCACCTCGCCGGGGTTCATTATGCTTTCTTCCTCTTTTCCTATTCTCGTCAATGACACTGAACTCTCGACCAGGCTGACAACCACCTCATCCGGTCGTGAGTCCACATCGAATTTGGTTCCCAACACCTTGATTTTCAGTCCTCCCGTCTCTATGATGAATGGTTTTCTCTTGTTTTTGAAGACATCGAAGAACACGCGGCCGTCCGCCGTGATGTTTCTGGTCTTCTTGCCGAATGATTCTTCGTATGAGACGGACGCTCCTGTGTCGAGCGTGACGTCGCTACCGTCAGGAAGGCTGACACGGCTCTTTCCCGAAACGCTTGCAAACTCCACCGCCTTACTGCCGGAGGACTCATATATTATAACTGAATATCGACACGAAGGCTACGGCGGCAGCTGCTGCAATGCCGGCTGAAACCCGCACGATACGGGAAGAGAAGAAGTTTCTTCTGCGCTCTTCGGCCAATCGCCTGTTGAGTTCAGACCATGCGCGCTCAGTATCAAAACTGTCGGCAGAGGCTTCCGCAATCTCTTTCCATATTTTCAGATACTTATTGTATTCAGCGTCGTTTCCGGACACTGCCAGCCACTCCGCGAACTTCTTTTCCTGTTCCGGAGAATTGGTTTCTCTCAAATGTCCTGCAATCAGCTGTATGATTTCTGAAGGTAGGTTTGTCTTCATAATTATGTGTCTTTACTTAGTAGACACATCGAACCCCTGTGACACCCTCAGATAAAAATCAAAAAAAGATGAATTTTTTTTATCGCGATACGCATATATTTCAATGCCCTGGTCATATAGCCCTCTACGGTCTTGACATCCAGACCGGTCCTGGAGGCTATCTGGGCATATGTAAGGCCGTCTTTCCGGCTCATGTTGAATATCTCCCGACATCTTTTCGGAGCAGAGGAAGCCGCCTCCCAGGCGATATCTATCAATGTGTCCGTATCGAATTCGTATGTTTCCTCAAATGACACGGACGAAGCCTTGTCCAGTTCCTCGTGATGTTTGCGTGAGCGGATCTTGTTCAGACTACGGTTATGGACAGCGCTCTTGGCGTACGCCTCGAATGATTTCTCTATAACGATGGTGGCGCGGTTATGCCATATGTACATGAAGAAATCGAGCACTACCTCTTCCGCATCCATGCTGTCGCCGGTAAAGAAGCAGGAATAGCGGCAGAGCGGTTCATACCAGGTATCGAACAACGACTTGAAGCTTTCGTTGTTTCCATTGGCACAGGATTTCCACAATATGTCCGCTGTCTTCTCCATCGGTCACATAATCTCAAATAACGGCAACCGTCCCTACAAACATTATTCCCGTGGCGAAAGTAGATAAATTCCCGTGTAACTCCAAGTAGCGTTTTGAAAATAAAGAAATTTTCATAATTTTGTAATCCGGATGCCGATAGAATGTCAGTACTTCCCCCTGATTCCAGTTATACCAAAACATCTTGAGATATGATTTCAAAGGCTCACAAAGCGCTAAGCATTGACGAGTTCAAGAAAATACTGAAGAAATACGACCTGAAGGCCACTCAGCAGAGACTGGCCGTGCATAAGGCCATGCTCAATCTTGGGCATGCGTCGGCAGATATGGTGGCAGCCGAGATTGCCAAAGACGGCAGCACCAAGGTGACGGTCGCTTCCGTTTACAACATATTGACACAGCTGGCCTTGTTGGGGATATACCATCACCGCATGAGTTCCAACAGCAAGATGTATTTCGACGTGAACACCTTCAGGCACCTGCATCTGTATGACTACGTGAACAATACGTTCAAGGATGTGATAGATGACGAACTGATGCAGTATCTGGATTCCACATTGGGAAAGAAAAGATTCAGAGGGCTCAAGGTGGAATGTGTTGACGTACAGATTGTCTGCCGGCCAAGCCGAAAATACACGGTATCGAAAAAATGAAACACCTCAGACTGACCTCAACCATCACCATCATTCTCGCTGCATTGGCATTCAACTCATGCAGCAAGGGTATTCCTGTGATTTTCAACGACTTGACTATGGGATTTGTCAGCGGGGACAATGAAATCACCACTGACGCCGGTCTTACATACTTCCTCACCTCAGCCCCGGCCGATTTCAATGCAGAATTCGGGAGCAGAATCTACGCCTCCTTCGAAGTGGAAGACTGCATTGACGAAAACAGCGGAAAATTCTATGCGCGCCTTACAAGTTTCCAGATTCCGCTCACCATCGTGCCGACAGACATTTCCAAAGGAAGCACGCCAGAGTTCGACATGGATTCCTGGAAGGACGCGGTCAATGTGAATTCCGCCTGGATTTCAGGTGGTTATCTCAATATCCTGGCCACATGGCTCGCCCATAAGAATTCAGGAATCGAGCACAAGACCGCACTCACCTATTACGGCACACAGAAGGATACAGTCTATTTTTCGCTTGTCCACAACAGCCAGGGCGACGGCTACTACAGCAGCAAGGACAGCGGCATAAACAATATCGTCACTATCAATAAAATGACCACATTTCCTGTTCAGGATTATCTCCCTGAAGGAAATGCAGTCATAAAATTGTCTTGGACCTGGCACAAGAACGACGGGCAGATCATTCTCCCGCAGACGGAAAACTATTCCGTCACCTGTTCATTGGCAGGAGCAGCATCGGCCGCGCCTTCGACGAAAGCTACGATTTCGCCTTTCACGACCTTGTTTCCCTGAGCTGAGGTAACGGCCACTACACGGCCATCCACCGCAGGCACGATTTCTTCCAGTCCGTAATAGGTCTGAACATAGCCCATCGCCTTACCTGCCTTTACTTCTGTTCCTGCTATCGGAGCCGAAGAGTCATCATCCACGTCAAGCTGCCACATCAGCTGGCCCTTTGCAGGGACCTGAACAGGAACAGCGTGCGGATACTTCTGTGCGTATTCCTCGACATTGAACTTCGGCATTTCCACTACAGGACGGACAATGTTTATCGGCGCTCCTGCTTTGGCTTTCAGATCATTGAGCTCAGCATTGAACCTTTCCTTCGCAACTCCGCTCCTGTAGTCGCGGTACTGTCTCTCGTGCATCGCGAATTCGAAGAGTTCCTCCTGGTCCTGGCCTTCATCCCAGCCCTCTTCCTTCATCATCTGACGGAATTTAGGCAACTCGTCAGGATACATGTCCTGAGGGTTTCCTGTATAGAATTCCAAGCCTTTTTCCTTGGCGAGGTCAATGATTTCCGGCGCCAATTCCCCAGGGAGCTGTCCCATCCTGCCGAGAATCATGTTCCAAGTATCCTTGTCAATGGTGGTCCATCTCGGCTTGCCGTTCAGGACATTGAGCAGATTCATCAATGAGGTGTTCTTCACATACTGGCTGAACGGGGTGACAAGAGGTGGATATCCGAGTCTCGGCCATACGTACTGTACTTCTTCGAACAGCTTGACCATCAATGTGTCAAGACTGATTTCCGGTCTGCCGTGAGCACGCTCAGAAGCATTGATGGCAGCCTGGAAGCCCTTGAGGTCGGCCATCATTGATCCCATCATTCCTCCCGGAAGGCCGCAGCCTACGAGCAGGGACGACATGAGATGGTTGGCCGAATTTATCCAGTAGCCCAGGAAATCGTCAATGAATTTCTGTGTCAGCCTGCGCACTTCCATATAGGCATCCATGTTCAGGTCCTTGACCAGGAAGCCGTCCGCACGCATCATTTCGCGGATGGTTATCACGTCCGGATGAATCTTTCCCCATGAAAGCGGTTCCACTGCAACGTCCAGATAGTCAGCTCCTGCACGTGCCACTTCCAGCATTGATGCTGGTGAGAAGCCAGGACCGGTGTGTCCGTGATACTGGACAATGAGTTTCGGATATTTCTTCTTGATGCAGCTTGTGAGTTCCGCGAGGAATGTCGGTCTTCCGACGCCGGCCATATCCTTAAGGCAGATTTCGTCACATCCATATTCCACGACTTTGTCCACTACACCCATATAATATTCTACGGTATGGACAGGCGAATGAGTGATGGAGAGCGCAACCTGGGAAATCATCCTGGCTTTTTTCGCGTATTCTACTGAAAGTTTCAGATTCCTGTGGTCATTGAGGCCGCAGAATGAGCGGGCGATGTCGGTCCCCTGCGCTTTCTTCACCTTGAACATAAGTTCGCGGACGTCTGCCGGAACCGGGTTCATTCTCAATGCGTTGAGTCCCCTTTCGAGCATGTGTGTCTGAATGCCGGCCGTGTGGAACGGCGCTGTCCAGCGGCGGACTGCCACGTTAGGGTTTTCGCCGAAGAGCAGATTCACCTGTTCGAAGGCTCCGCCATTGGTTTCGACTCTGTCGAAGCATCCCATGTCAATGATTGCAGGCGCTACTTCTTCGAGCTGGTCAACTCTCGGCACATATTTGCCGGAAGACTGCCACATATCCCTGTAAACCAGAGAAAATTTTATTTCTCTTGCCATTATACTATTATTTTACGTTATAACTTTCGTTTTTCCAGATGGCAAATATAAGAAATGGAAATATCTTTTTCCCATACGATACAGAAAATTTGGAAAAATTTTGTTTCCGAGCTTGGAAATTCAAAAAATATCCTTACCTTTGCAATCCTAAATATGGTGAGCGTAGTTCAGTTGGTAGAGCGCCAGATTGTGGTTCTGGTTGTCGTGGGTTCGAGCCCCACCGTTCACCCCATAAAGAGGCAACTTAACTCAGTTAGTTTGCCTCTTTTTTTGTTTACCTGAAATTTGAACAGACACATATAATGGACACGAATTACAACAAAGAACTCACACCGGAGCTTAAGGAAAAGCTGGCCAGAATCAAGCATATCGCACTCGATATGGACGGAACCATCTACATGGGAAGCAAACTATTCCCGTTCACACCTGGATTCCTGGAAGATATGACCAAGGCCGGCATCAGCTATTCATTCCTGACCAACAACCCGACCAAATCAGTGGCAGACTATCTTCTGAAGCTCGACAAATTGGGAATCAAAGCCGATGAGAGCAACATGTACACCACATCTCTTGCCGCCATCGACTATATAAAGGAAAAATATCCTGAAGCCAAGAGGCTGTTCATGCTCGGCACCCCGTCGATGGTTAGCCAGTTCAAGAAAGCCGGCTTCGAGGAATGCAGCGACGACCCTAATGACGTACCGGATGTTCTTGTCGTGGCATTCGACACCACCCTCACCTATCCGAGACTTTGCCGCGCCGCATGGTGGGCAAGCCAGGGGATTCCTTACATCGCCACAAATCCGGACAGAGTCTGCCCTACGGACCAGCCTACCGTCCTCGTCGATTGCGGCTCACTTCAGAAATGCATCGAGCACGCTACAGGCAGGAAACCGGATATCGTATTGGGAAAACCTGACCCGACAATGCTTGAAGGCATCATGCACAAGCACGGAATCAGACCTGAGGAAATCATCATGACCGGCGACAGGATCTACACTGATACGGCAATGGCGCACAATGCAGGTGCCGTAGGCGTTCTCGTACTTTCAGGCGAGACCACCATAGAGACTGCCCTCAAGGTAGCCGAAGATGCCCGCACGAACCCGGCTCCGGAATTTTTCCCGCCGGATGTGATCGTGAGAGACATCCGCGAACTCGGAGACTTGATTCTTGAGGCGAAGAAAGCATAGTTTCCATTCTCCGGGAATTGACAGTATTACGTAGGTAACACGGAAAACAGCCCGCAAAAATTTAAGAATCATAAAAGTTTCGCGTCAGAAATTTAAAAAACGTAAAAAAGCAGCATCGTGAAGGAGTACGGTGCTGTTTTTTTTATTCATAAGTATCTAACTTCGGCTCGGCACAAAAATAGGACCGATATGAAGTTGAAGGAAATCAATGCGGAAGAACGGCCGAGAGAGCGGCTGCTTTCGAAGGGGGCCCAGGCTTTGGGCAACACGGAATTGCTTGCTATCCTGCTGAGGACAGGCAACAGGGGAAAGAATGTCCTGGAGACAAGCACCGACCTGCTGTGCGCTGCGGGAAGACTTACGGAACTCGCATCAATGTCACCTGACAAGCTGATGAGCTTCACCGGGATAGGAAAAGACAAGGCGGCCACCATCTGCGCCGCATTTGAACTTGGCAGGCGATTCAGCGCGGAAAGTTCCGGAGCGGCACGCACGGCCATAACCCATTCGCGGCAGATATACGAAATGATGATTCCGCTGCTGAAGGGACTGGACCACGAGGAATGCTGGATAATCTTCCTGAACAGGTCAAATTACGTCCTGTCCAAGGAAAAACTGTCTTTCGGGGGCCTTACATCCACTACGTTGGACCCGAACAGCATTCTGAGAAAGGCGATCGAGAAGAAGGCGGACGGACTGATTCTCATCCACAACCATCCGTCAGGCAATCCACAGCCGAGCGCTGCAGACATCAAGGAAACGACGCGGTTGAAAAGCGCGTCAACTGCATTCGGAATCTCGATGCTGGACCACATCGTGATATCCGATGACAGCTATTACAGTTTCTCTGACGAGATGATTGTCGAAGTTTAAACTACTTGACGATGTCGCAGATCAATGTGGCTGATGTGCAGGAGCGCACTTCCACCTCCACGTAGTCACCGATTTTCAGGACATTGACGCCATCCGCAGGAACACTGTCAGAAGCCAGCTTTGCAGGGAACACGCACATCTTGTTCATGGATGTCCTTCCGCAAAGTTCCTCCTGACTGCGGCGGGAAGTGCCTTCGACCAGGACTTTGAACCTCTTGCCGACATCACGTCTGTTGCTTTCGAGGCTGAGTCCGTTCTGCAGTTCGATGATTTCATTCAGGCGTCTGGTCTTTTCCTGCAGAGGAATATCGTCCGGATAGTTCCTTGCCGCCAATGTACCGGGCCTTTCAGAATACTGGAACATATATGCGTAGTCATATTCGACCTCACGCATGATGTCAAGGGTATCCTGGTGGTCCTGCAGAGTTTCACCGCAGAAGCCAGCTATGATGTCGGTGGTTATGGCGCAGTCCGGCATTGACTTGCGGATCCTGCCGACTCGTTCGAGATACCACTCGCGGGTATAGCGGCGACGCATCTTCTCGAGCATCGCATTGCTTCCCGACTGAACTGGCAGATGGATATGGCGGCAGATGTTCTCATACCTTGCCATCGTGTCTATCACCTTGTCACTGATATCCTTAGGATGCGATGTGGAGAACCTCACGCGCAAAACCGGACTGATTTCCGCCACCATCGAAAGCAGGTCCGCAAAATCCACCTTCTCTTCCGGATCGTCAGGATTTTTCCACAGATAGGAATCCACATTCTGGCCGAGAAGAGTGACCTCCTTGTATCCCTTGGAGAACACATCGCAGGCCTCCCTCACGATAGTATGAGGGTCACGGCTGCGCTCAGCTCCACGAGTATAAGGCACCACGCAATATGAGCACACATTGTTGCATCCGCGCATTATCGAAATGAACGCGGACACGCCGTTCTTGTCAATGCGGACCGGTTCGATATCCCCGTAAGTCTCTTCACGGGAGAGCTCGACATTGATCTGTGGCCTTCCCGGAGCTATTCTGGAAAGCAACATCGGAAGCGACCTGTAAGAGTCCGGGCCTGCCACGAAATCCACCCTGCCGCTTTCCAACAGTTTGTCTTTCAGGCGTTCAGCCATACATCCCACTATGCCTGACAGCACCCCCTCACGCTGACGCTTCTGGCCGTAGAACTGGTCGATCCTGCCCCAGATGCGCTGCTCCGCATTGTCCCTGACGGAACATGTGTTGGCCATGATTACGTCAGCCTCATCCATATTCTCGGTACGGTCATAGCCGGCCTTCTTGAGAATGGAGAAAATAACCTCGGTGTCATTGACATTCATCTGACAGCCGTAAGTCTCGATATATACTTTCTTGTTAGCCATATACGTGATAAAAAACCAGATTCGGAACCAACTTCTGATTCCGGAACTGCAAAGATATGACATTTTTCATTATTTTTGTAAATTGACTTGAAGTAGTACAGATATGAAAAACAGATTAGCGATAATTTTTACGGCACTCTTGACTCTGTGCCTGACAAGTTGCGGCAAGATCAACGAGATAGGCATCACGTCCACGAGCATTGTCTCGCTCTCCCCTGTCGGACTGCGCGGAATGAACGGAGTATTTGCCGTCGGCATCCACAACCCGACATTCTCCTTCACGATACGCAACGTCCAGGGAGTGGTTTACCACAAGGGCCAGGCGATGATAGATTTTTCGGCAGACGACTTCACCGTGAACAAGAAATCCGACGACGTATATCAGATAAAGGGCAATGCCACACTGTGTCAGGGAGTTTCACTGATTTCCGCACTTGGACTGCTGAAGGACCTCAACGCAGAGTCGTACAGCGTGGACATCAGTGGTACGGTATATGCAAAGGGGCTGCACAAGACCATCAAGAGAAAAGGACTTCCGCTTTCTTCGCTTATGGACTGACAATCTAAATGGAAAGGTCAATGAAAAAGACAATAATAGCAATCATCGTCGCGCTCTTCCCGTTGCTGGTCAATGCCCAGGAACAATATGCCGACTCCATAGTATATCGTCCGGCAGCAGCCGTGGACTCCACATTGCTCGGAAAATCCATTTTCAAAATTCTTTCCGCGCATTCTTATGGTGAAGGAGATATCCGCATCCACCAGTCGCAGGCCATCACCAATGCGATGAAGCAGTATATTTCCGGCAATTCATCCAGGAAAATATCAGGCTACAGGGTAAGGATTTTCTTCGACAACAGCCAGTCGGCAAGAAATGCTTCCGAAAGCGTAATGAGGACATTCAGAGCCGCACATCCCGGAACTCCTGCGTACAGAAGTTACCAGAACCCGTTCTTCAGGGTAGTGGCAGGAGACTTCAGGACGAAGTCGGAAGCCATGGAATTCCTCCAGAGAGTGAAATCCACATATCCGGCAGCCATTGTAGTCAAAGAAGACATAAACTACCCGGCCATAGATAAACAACACAATTACGTAACAGATACGGTCAGCGTCAGAAGACCGTCCGCATATTTGTAAAGTTATGCTGAAACAGGAATTAACTCAGAAACTCACGCAAAAACTCTCCCCGCTGCAGATCCAGACCATCAAGCTGATTGAGCTTCCGGTCCAGGAACTGGAGCAGAGAATCCGTAAGGAGCTGGAAGAAAATCCTGTGCTTGACGACGATGCCCCGGACTCCAAGGACGAGGACGGAGAGGAGCAGCCGCGTGAGGTGTCACTGTCCGACATCAAGGACGACGACTCCATCCCGGAATATAAACTGCACGTAAACAATTACGGAAAAGACGAGAAACCTCAGTACAACACCTTTTCGGTAAAAGAGAGTTTCACGCAGAGCCTTATGGATCAGCTCGGATTCAGGAACCTGAGCGAGCACCAGCACGACGTGGCGGCATTCATAATAGGCAGCCTGGATGATGACGGCTACCTGCGCAGGGACATTGACAGCATCGTGGACGACCTGGCGTTCCGGATGAACATCACGACCACTGATGAGGAAGTGTTGGACATGCTCCACATCATACAGCAGTTCGACCCGCCGGGAATCGGCGCCCGGGACCTGCGGGAATGTCTCCTCATCCAGTTGAAAGGCATGAAGCAGACCCCTGACACTGTCAATGCCATCCGTATTCTCACCGATTATTTCCAGGAATTCTCCAACAAGCATTTCCAGAAAATAATGGGCAAGCTGGGCTTGTCGCAGGACGAGATGAAGGCGGCAATGAACAAAATCGTCAAGCTGAACCCGTCACCGGGAGGACAGATCGACGATTCGTACAATGACCAGGCCCAGCAGATCGTGCCGGACTTCGTGCTCACGCTCGAAAACGATGAACTTGTTCTGACAATGCCGAGATTTTCACTGCCCGAAATACGTATAAACAAGAAATACGCAGATCTGCTCATGGATGCGGCCAATTCTTCCGAACGCCAGAAGAAAGAGGCTGCCACTTTCGTGAAGCAGAAGATGGACTCCGCCAAATGGTTTGTAGAAGCGCTGAAACAGCGTCACAACACATTGTTCAGCACGATGCAGGCTATCGTGGACTACCAGCACGACTACTTCATGGACGGGGATGAATCGAACCTGAAGCCGATGGTGCTCAAGGACATTGCCGCGAAAACAGGATTCGACATTTCGACCATATCCAGAGTAGTGAACAGCAAATACATAGAGACACACTTCGGTATTTTCCCGCTCAAGTATTTCTTCTCCGAAGGACTTGAAAACCAGCAGGGTGAAGAAGTATCCACAAGAGAATTGAAGAAAGTCCTGCAGGAATGTGTGGAGAAGGAGGACAAGCACAAGCCTCTCACCGACGATGAACTTGTATCCATCATGAACGAGAAGGGATACAAGGTGGCGCGACGCACCATCGCCAAATACCGGGAACAGCTCGGAATTCCGAAAGCCCGCCTGCGAAAAGAGTTGTAGGTCCTGTCCATACGGGAGAGCAGAACCTGATTCGGGTGATGATACTGTAAAAAGAGCCCACAACCTCAGAATAAAACAAGACAACAATAACACAAAACAGATGGACAATCAATATATTCTGGCCCTGGACCAGGGCACAAGCTCATCCAGAGCAATCGTTTTCGACCACGACGGCCGTATCTGCGCCACTTCACAGAAAGAATTTCCCCAGCATTTTCCGAAACCGGGCTGGGTGGAGCATAATCCTAAAGACATCTGGTCATCTGAGGCCTCAGTGATTGCTGAAGCCATCACAAGTGCCGGAATCAACGGCCTGAACATCGCCGGAATCGGTATTACGAACCAGAGGGAGACCACCATCGTGTGGGATACAGAGACAGGCGAGCCAGTGCACAACGCGATCGTATGGCAGGACAGAAGGACCTCAGAATATTGTGACGGTCTTAAGTCACAGAACCTGGTGCAGTACATCAGGGAGAAGACCGGCCTTATCATTGACGCTTACTTCAGCGCCACGAAAATCCGCTGGATACTGGAAAACGTGCCTGGCGCAAGAGCGAAAGCTGAAGCGGGCAAGCTCAGATTCGGAACAGTGGACACATGGCTCATCTGGAACCTCACCAGAGGCGAAGTGCATGTGACAGATGTAAGCAATGCCTCCAGGACAATGCTTTTCAACATCCACACTCTGCAATGGGACGAAGACTTGCTCAAGCTTTTCGGAATCCCTGTATCAATGATGCCTGAAGTACGTTCATCTTCAGAGATTTACGGCCACACCAAAACCACGATTTTCGCACACAAAGTACCTATCGCAGGTATCGCAGGAGACCAGCAGGCGGCATTGTTCGGACAGATGTGCACCACCCCGGGTTCGGTGAAGAACACATACGGAACAGGATGTTTCCTGCTTATGAACAGCGGAGAAAAACCGATTATGTCATCACACAATCTCCTGACCACCATCGCATGGAAAATCGGTGACAAGGTAAACTACGCCCTCGAAGGCAGCATCTTCGTCGGAGGCTCTGCTGTCCAATGGCTTAGAGACGGGCTCGGCATCATAAAGTCCTCTTCGGAAATCGAGAGTCTGGCAATGACCGTTCCGGACAATGGAGGAGTGTATTTCGTCCCTGCATTGACCGGACTCGGCGCTCCATACTGGGACCAGTACGCGAAAGGCACCATATGCGGACTGACGCGAGGCACTACCGCCGCTCACATCGCACGCGCAGCATTGGAGGGAATCGCCTTCGAGACCATGGATATCGTCAATGCAATGCAGAAAGATTCCGGCATCAGGCTGAAAGAGCTGAAAGTCGATGGCGGAGCATCCCGCAACAACCTCATGATGCAGTTCCAGGCTGACATCCTCGGCTGCAAGGTCATCAGGCCGAGAGTTACGGAGACTACAGCCATGGGAGCCTGCTACCTCGCCGGCCTGGCAACCGGCTACTGGGATTCGCTCGACGACATCAGGAAGCAGTGGAAAGCAGACAAGGAATTCGAGCCGCTTGCACCTGCTGAAAAGGTGCTACTCGCAAAAGAAGGCTGGGCAGACGCGATCAGGAGAACACTTTCAGGTAAAGGACAATAAAAATTCACATCACAATGGAACTGACGCTATTCACTAAATGTGTATTCGAATTTATCGGAACACTTGTACTTGTACTCCTCGGAGACGGTGTCTGCGCAGGATGCACCTTGGAAAAATCCAAATCTAAGGGAGCTGGATGGGTCGTGATAACATTGGCCTGGGGCTTCGCAGTAATGTGCGGCGTATTCATCGCAGGCCCGTATTCAGGCGCACACCTAAATCCGGCAGTCACACTCGGACTCGCCATTGCCGGCAATTTCGCATGGAATGCAGTCCTTCCTTACATAGCAGCCCAGATGCTCGGCGGATTTGTCGGCGCAATGCTGGTTTACGTATTCTATTGTGACCATTACAAGGCATCGTGGCAAAATCCTGACGGTATTTTAGGGACATTCTGCACAATGCCTGCAATAGAGCACAAGAGCATCAATTTCCTCAGCGAGACTATCGCCACCTGCCTGCTCGTGTTCCTCATTCTTGCACTCGGGACCAGCGGAAACACGGCTGCATACAACGGGGCTGCAATCACTGTGGGCGGCATCGGGGCATTCCCTGTGACCTGCGTGATCATGGCTCTGGGCATGTCCCTTGGAGGAACTACCGGATATGCGATGAACCCTGCCAGGGACCTCGGTCCACGTATCGCCCACGCCATTCTCCCGATCAAGGGAAAGCGTGACAGCGGATGGGGTTACAGCTGGGTACCGGTGGCTGGTCCTATGGCCGGCTGTGTTGTGGCAGCATTATTGTACATTCTCGTCTATTAACATTGACAATGTCACTCATGTCCATCGTTTTCTCCGTCTTGCTGGCCCTGCTGATAACGGGTACCATCATCGTCATCATATTCGATAACGGTGACTCAGCAAAAAAAATCGCCTGGCTTCTGATTATCACCATTTTGCCGATAGTCGGACTGCTTCTCTATTTTATGGTCGGCATCAATTTCCGCCACTCGTGGTATTTCAAGAGGAAACACAAGAAATTCATTGAGGTATTCGGGACAAAGGCCAATGACAAGGTCTTCAGACTGCTTTTCGGACATGAGAAGGACAATCTCATAAAACGTGACTACAAGACGCTCACCAAACTTCTGTCGTGCGACGGCTCCACTTGCGTGACTGACGGCAACGGCCTGGAAATCATCACTTCCGGCCACAGGAAATTCGAACTCCTGATGGAGGACCTGAAGAATGCCAAGGAATCCATACACATGGAGTATTTCTATTTCCGCCAGGACCAGGGCAGCAAGCAGATCAAGGAAATGCTGATGCAGAAGGCACGTGAAGGCGTGAAAGTCAGATTCATACACGAGAATATCGCCAACATCGTCATCCGTCCGAAGTACTACAACGAAATGAAAGAGGCCGGCGTGGAGGTGGAGAAGTTCACCAAACCGAGATGGCCGCTGGTGAACCTCGTGACACAGCTGAACTATCGTGACCACAGGAAAATCGTGGTAATCGACGGCAAGATCGGCTACACCGGAGGCATGAACATAAGTGACGACTACTTCGTAAGATGGCGCGACACCCATATGCGTATTACCGGCAATGCTGTGGCCGGTCTGCAATACAGTTTCCTCAACTCTTGGATAACTGCCGACGGTGAAGTGGACAATGATTTTTCAAAGTACTTCCCGATGTGCAAAGATTCTGAAGAGACCGATGCTGCTCTGGCGGACAAAAAGAGCATTGACACAGAGAACATTGACACTGAGAACGATACCGAAGGCAACGGCATTGCGGAAGCATTGGCAAAGGCTCCGATACAGAGTCTTGACATGAATTTCAAAATGAAAGGAATGGACAAGCTCATCCAGATTGTTCCGGACGAGCCTGAGTCCAGATGGCCGAATATCCACATGGGAGCCGTATGGGCGGTCCAGCATGCCAAGAAATACATCTATATACAGACCCCGTATTTCGTTCCGCCTGAGCCGATGCTGCAGGCACTTCAGTCAGCGGCATTGAGCGGTGTGGACGTGAGGGTCATGGTGCCCAAGAAGGCCGACCTGTTCTTTATGGGGCCTGCCAACAGGTCATATTTCACAGAATGCCTGGAGGCCGGAATAAAGATATATGAGCGTTCCGGCAGGTTCATCCATTCAAAGACCTTCGTGAGTGACGACTACCTTTCCGAAATCGGCTCCGCAAATATGGATTTCAGAAGCTTCAACCTGGATTATGAACTGAATGCCTACATCTATGACGTAACGGCCGCCAAGGTGAACAAAGCGATTTTCCTGAAAGACATGGAGGCCTCTAAAGAGGTGAAACTGGAGGAATGGGAGCAGCGTCCGTGGTACCAGAAGTTCGGACAGAAGGTGATACGACTTTTCGCCGCACTGCTGTAGGACTGAGTGCTCTACGCGAGGTCGAGTTCTACCGGACAGTGGTCAGAGCCGAGGATTTCATTGTGGATTTCAGCTCCCGTGACGGAGTCTTTGAGCGAATCGGAAACGAGGAAATAGTCGATACGCCATCCCGCATTGCGCTGACGCGCCTGAAAGCGGTATGACCACCAGGAATATTTCACGGTGTCGGGATTCAGCATTCGCCACGAGTCGATGAAGCCTGCCGAGAGCAGTTCATTGAACTTGCCGCGCTCCTCGTCGGTAAATCCGGCATTACGCCTGTTGGAAGAAGGATTCTTCAGGTCGATCTCCTCGTGGGCGACATTGAGGTCACCGCAGATCACGACGCTTTTCTTCTCGGCCAAAGCAGTCACATAAGCGCGGAAGTCATCCTCCCACTGCATCCTGTAGTCCAGGCGCTTGAGCTCATCCTGGGAATTGGGCACATAGACGCACACGAGATAGAATTTCTCGTATTCCGCCGCTATCACACGTCCTTCGTGGTCGTGCAGGTCGATACCCATATCCATCGTCACTGACAATGGCTTCACGCGTGTATAGATGGCCGTACCCGAGTAGCCTTTCTTGTCGGCGTAATTCCAATAGGATTCATAACCCGGGAACTGGAGATCCAGCTGGCCCTCCTGCATCTTGGTTTCCTGCAGACAGAACACATCAGCGTCAAGCGACTTGAAAGAGTCTTCAAAACCCTTTCCTACACAGGCCCGCAGCCCGTTCACGTTCCACGAAACAAGTTTCATAGGCCTACTCCAATGTCCACTCTACACCGTCCTTGGTGTCTTTTACCACGATGCCGAGAGCCTTGAGATGGTCGCGGATGCTGTCACTCGTCGCCCAATCCTTGGCAGCCTTGGCCTTGGCACGCTCCTCGATGACCATATCCATAAGGCCGGCTATGGTCTTGCCTGCCTTTCCGGAATCGCCGGACTCATCGACAAGACCGAGCACACCGTAAACTATATCGTCGAAAAGGCGGAGCAATGTCTCGATATCGCCTTTTGTCAATGTTCCCTTCTTCTCTTTCTCAGTATTGACAAGTCTCACTGCATCAAATATATGGGAAAGGGCAACTGAGGTATTCAAGTCATCGCACAGCGCGTCATACACGCCATTGAACACAGCCTTTACCGCCTCGCTGTCGGCAGGGCAGGTATCAGGAGCGACGTCCGTGAGGAACTCACCGTATTTCAGAGCATTGGCAGCGTCACCTTCCGTGCCTGCGACATTGACCTGAACTCCTGCGGCAGAGGCGATCGAGCGGAGGTCCTGTGCGGCCTGCATCACTCGGCGATAGCCTTTTTCGGCAGCCTGGAGGGCCTCATTCGAGAAGTCAAGGGTGCTGCGGTAATGTGCCTGAAGTATGAAGAAACGCACTGTCATCGGCGAATATGCCTGCTCGAGTTTCTCATGTGCACCGGCGAAAAGTTGAGGAAGCGTGATGAAATTGCCCAATGACTTGCCCATCTTCTGGCCGTTGATGGTAATCATATTGTTGTGCACCCAGTAGTGTACGCCCTGAGTTCCGCGTGAGGCCTCATTCTGGGCGATTTCGCATTCGTGGTGCGGGAACATCAGATCCATTCCGCCTCCGTGGATGTCAAACTCCCTGCCGAGATATTTCTCGCCCATCACGGAGCACTCCAGATGCCATCCCGGGAAGCCGTCTCCCCAAGGTGAAGGCCACCTCATAATATGCTGAGGTTCAGCCTTTTTCCACAATGCAAAGTCATACGGAGCATGTTTGTCGCTCTGCCCATCAAGGTTTCGCGTTCCCTCCAATGTATCCTCAAGAGTTCTGCCGGACAAGATGCCGTAATGGAACTTCTTGTTGTATTTTTCCACGTCGAAATACACTGACCCGTTGCTTATGTAGGCATATCCCGCATCGAGTATCTTCTTCACGGTCTCTATCTGCTCGATGATGTGGCCTGAAGCGCGCGGCTCGATGGAAGGCGGCGCAACATTGAGCTGACGCATCGCCTCATGATATCTGAGAGTATAGCTCTGGACCACTTCCATAGGTTCGAGCTGCTCCAGGCGTGCTTTCTTTGCAATCTTGTCCTCTCCCTCGTCGGCATCGTGCTCGAGATGGCCCACATCCGTGATATTGCGGACATAGCGCACCTTGTAGCCGAGATGCTTGAGGAATTTGAAGAGAACGTCGTATGTAACTCCAGGTCTTGCATGGCCGAGGTGAGCGTCTCCGTAAACCGTAGGTCCGCAGACATACATACCCACATGACCCGGATGAATAGGCACGAAAAGCTCTTTCTTATGAGAAAGCGTATTTGTCAGATATAATTCACGCATAACTGTTTCATTTTTTTCCAATCTGCTAATTTAGCAATCATTTGGCAACCATCAAAAAAATAACCCGCATCATTCTATCCCCGAAACCCGATGACCACCGCATAATGACTTGAGGGAGTGATCCTGGTCAATGTCTTGTTTTCCCCTCCTGCATATTTACGGTACAGTTCGCCATCAGCCGGCGAGTACTCCACCGTCATGACATAATCTCCAGACACATAATCGCTTCTGTCGAAAACCCTGCGGGCCAGAAGTCCCATCGTCATCCTCACGTTCATCTCCACACATGGCGCCAGACGGAAGCCGACGTCCGATTCATAGACGAACATGTCCACCCCGACGTAGCCGCAGTATCTGCCGGAGAATCTCCCGGCCAGGAACATTGTCAATGCCGCCCTTACTTTCAGGATCAATGCCTCTTCCACATAACTGCTCCACTTCTTCAGGATATAATCATCCGAAGCCAGAACATTGCCCTTGTATATTCCGTTGTCATTGAAGAACATGGAAAGCCCCTCGAACAGCACTGTCCCGTCCGCATTGACACGGAACAGCATCGCGAAGTCCTGGGCCACCTTGTGGCGGCGCTCGACAGTCACGCTCCCCTGCTTGGAGATGACGTTCCGGCACCAGCCCAGATCGCTGGCCGTCAATTCATCCGCCCGAGCCCAACGCAGTCCCTTTCCGCTACCCGACAGCGGAGCCTTCAGCACAGCATCGCCAAATCTACCGACAGCATTTATAACTTCATCAACATCAGACAGTTCCAGCACTTCGCCCTCCGGCCTGACAAATTCAAGTTCCGCTTCTGTCAATGTTTTCCTGACATAAGATTCCGCCTCCGATGCCACGCCTCTTCTCGACAACTCCCTTATCGTCTCCAGTTCAGCATCGGACGGCAGCAGTTTCTCGTCAATGCCCTGCTTCAGCAGCCTGCATTTCAGGTGACTGTCCCAGCCCCATGGAATCACTTCATCATCTTTTGCCTCATCTATCCATCTGGTAAGCCCCGCGCAGTCTTCCGCAAATTCCAACGCAGAAAATGGCGGCACGAAATTCGGGTCGCCATTTGCAAGACACAGGTCATGTTCGGGATTGAAAATGTTCATTCCTTGAAGTTTACAAGTGCCTCAACCTCAGCTTTTGTGCGGAGTGATTTCTTGTCAGGAGAAAGGTAATCATCCGCGAAGTCCTTGTCATGGTCCGAGACTTTTTTCATATAATCATATGCAAGAGCATGGTCTTCAGGCACCACCTCTCCCCAGAAATAGCATTTGCCGAGTTCAAACAGACACCTGGAATCAGGCACTCCTTCGTTCCATATCTGCATCGCCTTGGCCGGGTCTTTCTCATATCCCGCACTGCCGAAACGATATGCCAGGCCCATCCAGTAGAAACTGCCCTTTTCCTTCAGTTCGTATGCCTGACGGAAATACTCATAGGCTTTCCTTTCATTTTTCAGCACGCCCTTGCCCCTGGCATAGCACTCTCCCAGCAGCCTCATACATGCGGCATCGCCCTTCTCCGCTCCAGTCTTGAACCACTTCACAGCCTTTCTGTAATTCGGGACAATGCCGAGTCCGTAGAAATGCGCCTTGCCCAAAATGCGTATTGCCTTCACATATCCGAGCAATGCAGTTCTCTCGCACCAGAGGTAAGCCTCGTTATACTTTTCCTTGTTCTTGCAGTCAACATAAATGTTCCATGCCGCTTCCGCTTTCTTCTCCGCAGTCGTCTCCTGTGCATAAGCAAGCTTGAACAGATGTGTCGCCAAGTCAGTCTGACCTTTGGCCGTAGCGTCCCAGGCCATCGCCAGATAAGATTTCTTAGTCGGTATCCGTACCAACATTTTTTTCAGAATAGACATAGTCGGCTATAGTTTTAATGGTTTTCTGCGGTAATGATTACATCTGACAGGTTGCAGATTGCCAAGTTTACCTGAAATCTACAACCTGACAATCAGAGCCGATGTAGCCCCGAGTGTGAGCACATCCCCTTTGCCAGAGCACTTGTATGTAGCTTTTCCTAGCGATTTTGCCGGAGTCACAAGTCCTTTAGCACCTTTCGTCACGCATTTGTAATCACTGATTTCACCACTGAGTGTCAGTGTCTTACGCTCGCCTGTAGGGTTCAATGCTATAAGGTAGGTGTCTTTTCCATTGCTTCTGAGGAAGACCATCGGGTATGGCTGCGCCTCATTGAAAATAGGGATAAACTTGCTGTCTGTCCAGAATGCCTCAGTCTCCGACCTGAACTTGATCAGAGAGCGGACCCAATTCAGCATTGACTCCGGATCATTGTCCTGTGCCTCTACGGTCGGGGCACCGGCAGCGACAGTCTTGGCCTTTCCGGCTTCGAAATCCTTTTTCCATTCGAGATAATGCGGATATGAGGTGGCCGGGGTCCAGTCCGGGCACACCGGCAGATAAAGCTTGTCCGGAGAACAGGTACTGAATCCTGCGGTTGCTCCCTGACTCCACTGCATCGGGCTACGTGCGCCGGCACGTTCCTTGCTATTGTGGTTCGCGCCTTCTACGTTAGGCATATCCACGAGTGAACGCATTCCGATTTCGTCACCGTAATAGATGATCGGAAGCGGCATTGACAGCACCCAAGTCAGCATGACTTTCAGTTGGTCAGGGGTGTTGCGCGCGCCCATGTTCAGGCGGAGATGATCGTGATTGCCTGAAATCGTGGCGAAATATCCCATTGTGGACGTGCTGTTCAGACAATCCGTGAAGTAGTCGTAATACTCCTTGAGCATCTGGGCCGGAGTGGTGTTCCGGTCTATCTGGTCAGCTTTCCAGTCATTGCCATAGAGGTCTTTTACTGACGGCTGGCCACCGTTCAATGAGAAATATGAGCCGCCGTCGGCCTGGTGTTTTCTGTCGAAGTACATTCTGCGGTTATGTGCCCTGGTGCTGTTCAGGTCCATATCCACATTGAATCCTGATGCAAGGCAATATTTCGGGGAGCCCCATTCCGCCATCAGCACGTGATCCGGATAGTTCTTGTCGGACCATTCACGTACTTCTCTCCAGAGGTCCAGAATTGCGGACTTGTCCTTATCGTTCTTCACCAGACTGTTTGCCATATCCACACGGAATCCGTCCACACCTTTGCCGTACCAGAACGCGATGATGTTCTTTAGCTCCTGACGTACAGCCCTCGGGCCAGGCTCGTTCACACCCTGCTCCCACGGATGGTCAGGATCCGGATTTGCATATCCGTAGTTGAGCGACGGCTGGCAGGCATAGAAGTTCTTGCAGTAGTACTTGTTTCTCGGATATTTGCTGAGCATCCATTTTCCAATGGTGTTCTGCATGTAGTTAGGGTCCTGCAGCATCTTTTTCAGGTCGGCTTCCGCTTTCTTGTCCGGAAGCCTGTCTGACCAGATGTAGTAATCCGAGTACTGCAGATTCGTGTCTTCGGAACTCTGGACAAACCACGGATGCTTGTCGGAGGTATGGCCCGCAACCAAGTCCAGCATCACCTTGATGCCCTTCGCATGAGCTTTTTCCACCAATTCGACCAGATCGTTGTTCGTACCGAAGCGCGGATCCACTTTATAAAAGTCAATGATGTCGTAACCTCCGTCTATCCAGCCTGATTCGAACAGCGGGTTGAACCAGATGGCTCTCACTCCGAGGCTTTCTATGTAGTCAAGTTTGGAGATGACTCCCCGTATGTCACCGATTCCGTTTCCGTCAGAATCTTTATAGGAAGACGGATAAACCTGATATATCACGCCGTTTTTTAGCCAGTCAGGCCCCGGTTTCCAACTCTGTTCGAAACTGCCGGGAGCCGGCTGGGCTGACATGAGCGCACTTGCCAGAAGCGCCGCCAATACTGTAATCTTCTTCATATCAAATCATTATTAGTTATAGTCTTACATTGCCCGGTCTTAAGCATTCATCTTCTTGAGGAAAAGTTCAATGGTATTTTCCATCAGGCAGGTTATGGTCATAGGGCCGACTCCTCCAGGTACCGGGGTGATGACTGATGCTATCGGTTCCACTGCCTCGTAATCCACGTCGCCGCAAAGTTTTCCTGTTTCCGGGATCCTGTTCACTCCCACGTCGATTACCACTGCACCCGGTGAAACCATATCTGCGGTCACGAATTTGGCCCGGCCGATGGCTACCACGAGAATCTCAGCCTCCCTTGTAACTGAGGGCAGATCAGCAGTTCTGCTATGGCAAATGGTCACTGTCGCATTTCTGTCCAGGAGGAGTTTCGCTACCGGAAGGCCCACAATCTGGCTTCTGCCTATCACCACGGCACGCTTTCCCTTGATTTCCACACCTGCTTCCTCAAGCATTCTGATGATGCCTTTCGGGGTGCACGGAACTGTACAAGGCTGTTTCTGCCAGAGTGCCGCCACATTCAGTGGATGAAATCCGTCCACGTCCTTGTCTTTGGAAATGGCCGCTATCACCTTATCTTCGTCGATATGTTTCGGCAGAGGCAACTGGACCAGGATACCGTCCACGGAGTCATCTGCATTGAGCTGGGCAATAAGTCCCAAAAGTTCTTCTTCTGTGATGTCCGCCGGTTTCAGGATAGTGGTGTTCCTGATGCCCACTACTTCTGACGCTTTGGCCTTGCCCTTCACGTAAGACTGGCTGGCCGGGTCTTCTCCCACGAGAATGACCACGAGATGCGGCACACGTCCATATTTCTCCGGGAATGTGGCAACCTGTGCCGCCATTTCTGTTTTCAGTTTTGCGGACAGTTCCTTTCCGCTGATTACTTTCGCCATAGTTATGTATGTTTCAATTTTAGCTTCTGTCCCGCCGTGCGCGTAGGGCGCCTGCTACAGACCGAGTTCCAGCTGCAGCCTTACTCCCAGACGGTCATAATCGTGCGAAACCGGCTCCACCATCTTGTTGAACGAGAGGTCCAGCTGGACTTTCAGACTATGTCCTATAATATATCTGGTCACACCTAATGTACTCTGGTTCCACACTTTGTATCCTGCAAAAGGCCTCACCTCCCCTTTAGGAATCATTGACGAATTCCTCAACGCGACCTCCCATTTCCTGTCGAAGAGATAGCTTGCCTGAACATTGACACCGGCCCCGTTATAGACGAAAGGCTTGCCTCCCGTGAAAACCGGCGAGGAGGTGTGACGTCCCATGAGGTCCGCATTGAGCGCGAAACCTCTGTATTTCAAGCTCATATCTGCGTAGTACAGATTTATGTTCCTCGTGTCCGGGAGGATGCTGCCGCTCATGCCGCGGGACATCATCGCGTGATGGTTGTACGAATAGCCGCCGCCCAACATCAGTTTCGGCGTTTCCTCAAAATATGTGTCACCCTCGATATATTCGCCTTTTGCATGGAATCGCCCGAGCGGGAACACCTCCACACGTGCCGAGTACGCCAGCCCTTTGCTGTCGGTCGAGCCCCAGTTCCGGCCTTCGCCCATCGTTATCGAGGCCAATGCGGACAATGCGAATTTGTCAATGCCGCCGTAGTGGTATTCTCCGAAGAATCCGAAGTCCCTGTCTGTTCCGAATTCGCTGCTCACGATGCTCCTGTCGCAGAACTGCAACGAGCCGGAGGAGTTGATTCTGGCACGGTTTGTCTTCACTTTCGCCTGGCCGAATCCGAAGTTCCATGACGAGTTCGGCTTGAAGTAGGCTATGGCGTCCAGTATAAGATTCATCTTGCCGTTTGGTGTCGGCTTGGCATCACTGCCTGTGAAGCCCAACTGTATGGAATAGATGAATTTCGGGGAGAATATATAGCCGTCTAAACGCAGACGGAGCCGTTTCACCTGGCCGTCCGTATCATTGACCTTCATCTTGTCGTCGAAGGTGGCTCCGGCCAGATTCTGCATCCTGAAGCGGAGCGTGGTCTTGAATGAATTGTCCTTCGGGCTGAACGAAACGCCTTTTCCGACTTCGATGTTCGGCATATTGGCCAGATACTCATCCATTTCAGATTCCACGAGATTGTCAATCCATCTCTTTATGACTGTGGAGTCCTTGTCATTCTGTACTATATCTGCTGATGCCGCCGACATCACCGGGGTCAATGCCAATGCAGATATTATTGTCAATATTATTGTCCTCATTCTACAAATATACTACAATCTTCGAATTTATGGGTATTGATTTTGCTCAGAATGCATTCTGACAGTCTGATTACCGCGTGGCCTGTCAGGAGACATACGACAACTACCGCCACATAAAGCAGCACTCCGTACAGAACATTGACTTCAAAGACAGAAGCCACCCATTCGTAAAACGGAATGTAGAGGCCGTCGGTTATCAGATAGATGAACAGCACCGGTCTCAGCAGCTTATTCACTTTCAGCGAATAGTGTGGATTGAGGCCCTTAATGAAGTAGAACAGGGTCACCGACATTGACATAAGCAGAGGCGTGTTATAGTTCAGCAGTATGGACACCCACTTCCTGAAACAATGTGCCGCGAGAAACAGCAGCCCTATCAGCCCTGCCCAACATGAAAGGAATATTGTCAATGCCTTTTTACGTTCAATTTCGATTTTGTGGATTCTGAAATACCTGCCCATCAGGAATATCGTCAACAGCCCCAGGAAATTGCAGCCGCCGCTCGGTTCGATTCTGATGAATGATATGGTCTGATATAGCACCAACAGGCTGATTATCAACAGAAAGCCGTTCTTGCCCAAACTTTCGCATCCCCTGTTCAGTATCGGTGAGAGCAGGAATATGATCATGTAATAAGTCATGAACCACCATCTCATCGAGCTGATCGGGAAGCAGGCTTTAAAGAATCCTCCTGACGAGAAAGGCCAGAAGAAGAAAGTGCAGATGAAAAATGTCAGAAGGGATGTTATTAGCAGCCACAGTTCTAACGTGAGCCCTTTCTTCACGGAAAACTTCATGCCGTAATATCCGGATATGAACATGAAGCAATATGTGGCCGGGGCAAACAAGGAAGCGAGTATGATACCCGCTCCATTGCCTGTCAATGCCATTCCGCTCTGTGCCACATCCTTGAATCCATAGCCGTGCACCAATATGTGCCAGGCAAATATGGCCAGCATCAGGACCAGGCGCAGCACTTCCACATTCGAATTTCTCTTTTGTTCCATTATTTCTGTCAATCCAGGCCGTTCGCGAACACCCTTACGAAATTACAGAACAAATATACTGCTTTTTCATTGAAAGCAGGAACGTCTTACATATCAGAGACAACCAGTATCGTGGCTTGCTGGGCTGATTCCGTCTTGTCATTTCTGGAATCTCCAAGCGCCTGACGATATGCGCGGCTGCAGTCGATACCCTTCTTGCTCAGATAACTGATTACACTGTCTATACGTAGTTCACTGAGTCTCTGGTTATACCTGCTGTCGCCTATTGCAGAAGCCTCGCCGATGACCACCAGATCATAGTCCTCCATTGACTTGAGCCTATTTGCGAAATCATTGAGCTCTGTCTTGGCCTTCGGGCGCAACTTGCAGCTGTCGAAGTCGAACAGGATGCAGCCGGTGTCGAGCGTGTCACGCTTTGGCTTATCCTCCGCTTGCGACTTGAGTGCCTCTTTCTCCTTTTCGAGATCCTCCAACTGGGACTTCAGCTTGGCCACTTCATTTTCCGATTCTGCAAGATCATCTTTCAGTGAATGTACTGAATCCTCACAATCCTCCTTTATTGCCGCATTCATGTCCCTCATGGCTGCCAAAGCCTCCTCTGATTCACGCAATCTGCGGGCCTTGCTCTTGTATCCGGACTTTCCGCCGAGAAGATTCAGCCTCACGACCATGGACACGGTGCCGATTCCCTTCGGGGCATTGTCGCACTTGAGGAGCCGCTTGTAATTGCCTTGTAATCCCAATGTTACGATAGGGCTTACGTCGAATTCTGCGGAAACCAGCATTGGAACATATCCTGTATTATAGTTGTGGCGGGTGTTTTCGGCCTTGAGCCAGATGTCGGTAGTCTCCTTGTACTTTTCTTTCCAGCGCTCATTGCCCATGGCAATGTTATAGGTGTTGCCTTTGGCGAAGAGCCAGCCGAAACCCGCTCCCGCGTAGAGGTTGAAACGCTTGTCCGTCCGATTTTTCCAGATTTCCATCACGTTGAACTCCAGCGTAAGGTCGGTGGCATGGTAATGTGTCCACATCTTGGTATATGCGAGTCCGCCGGTTTTCTCAAGAAGAAGCCTGTCCCCTGCCGGCGTACCGTCTATGTCCGGAAAAATTTCCCCGGAGAAATCCCCCGAGAGGTCCCCTGTGTGGGTGCCGTCAGTGTCAATGGTGCCATCCCCGGCAGGAGTGTCCAATGGCTGCAACTTATTGAACCTCAATTCTCTGGCATATTTGGAAAAGTCATAGTTCAGGCCGAGCCGGATCCATGGGCGTATGTTGAAGGACACGCCCGCCCCGATTTCCGGGGAGACGCTTGTCCATGGAGCTGCATTCACATTCGAAATGCCGATACCATGCGACGTCGTGGCGCCGGCTTCTCCATACAGGCTCCAGGTACAGGTGCGATAAGTCCCGCTGCCGCGATCCTGAGCCCCGATATCAATGAGGGGCACAAAGAGGAGCACTATTACTGTCAATATTAATAATCTTTTCATAATCAAGCATTTAGCGGTTACTCGTCTTTCACGAATATAAAGTCTACACTTTTAACTTTCTCAAAGGAATATGCGCCATTTGCCAGGCCTCTGTAGCCCCAGACGCCGGTTCTTCCTTTCTCGGCTTCGAAACGATGCTCGTATATGATTACGTTGGAATAATCATTAAACATGTCGCCGCTCGGTATTGATGACTCCGGCTTGACTTTGATTCCGGCTGTCTTATCTCCCTTATCTACGACGAAATAAGCATATCCGCTTCTATATGTTTTTTTGAGCAGGTAGCAAGTGTTGAAACCGACGTGCCTGTAGCGTGGAGCGTCGCTGTTCAGTTCGAGGTCAATCGCAAGGAACAAATCGCTTGCACCTCTTATGGCATTCAAGCATCCGCCTTCCGTAATGGCCGGTCCATAGAAACTACTAGGCTCACTTCCGCTAAATGCATATTTGCCTGACGCTTGATGGTACCAGAACTTATATCGTGCTGGCAATGATGCAGGTATCAATTCCATAAGGGCTCGTACCACCTCATAGTTTTCGAAATTACTGTTCCAGAAGGTTGCGAGAACCAGCAGATAGTCATCACCGACCTCCAACAGTTCATCTTTGGTGAATTTATACGAAGACATACTGTTCAATGCCGTAAGTATGAGGTCTTGTTTGGCATTGATGTCCACAATTCCCTTGTTGATCGCTTTGTTGATGGCGTCAAGCTTGGTTTTCATGGTATCGTTTCCTGTTTCGAGCGCCTCCTTGATGGCGTCGAGTTTCTCTTCGGTGCTTTCTTTGATTTTCCCAAGTCGGTCAAGCAGCATTTCGAACAATTCCTCGTATTTGATAACCCCGTTTTCATAGGCTTTCTTCAGGATGTCCGCCTGCTGGGTGATGGTCAATGTCTGATTATCGAGTGCATCATTGATGATCTTCAACTTTTCGGCAAGGGTCAATGTCTGATCCTCAATCGCCTGGACGACTTCTGAATAATCATTGGTAACGGTGGTGGTGAAATTGATGTTCGGTGCGTCATATTCGCACGAAACGGCCGATGCAAGTACCGAGATGACTGCAAGGGCGATAAAGAATTTTTTCATACCTAAAGGTTTTTATTAGAGAATAACAGTTAGTCTACTCGCAACAACCGCAAAGATAATTATTTAATTTTTTTTGTGCAAGACACTGTGTGGCGCGAGGAATTGTACCCCATTCTTGATTGTTTGGTGCAAAATGCAAATATTTGGCGGCCTGAGCGTCAGGAGGAATGGCGTTTTCGAACAACCTGCATGTTGGTTTCCCAGGCATATTGCTGAATATCAGGAACATACACTAACAGCCGAAAGCCAGGTTACCCACTTTTTCGGGTAACCTGGCTCTCGCTATATTCACTAACTCATTAGTAATCAACGTTTTTACCTTACAACCCAAAGTCAGGTTGTTCGGATTTCGGATTAGAGGAAACGCTTACGTGACCTGTAGAGGAATGTTGGGATGCGTGAAATACCGTTATTTCACTTCTTCTTTTAATTTAGCCACCTCCTCCAGGGACAATTCTGTCGCCTTCGCCACGATTTCACATGGCGTCCCCAACCGAAGCAGGTTAATCGCTACCTCCGTATTACGTTCTTCGCGTCCTTCCTCGCGTCCTTTCACGAGACCTTCCGCACGTCCTTTAGCGAGTCCTTCTTCAAGACTTGTCTTCTTGGCGTACTCGATTTGATTGTGGGTGTCACGTGCTGTTGTCATGGCCTTTACGTAATTTTGTTTGTCAATATTGTCAAGGCTGGCGTACTCGGCTACGTCGAAGAGGCGGCTGAAGATCCTGTCCCGCAGCGCTGCCGGTCTTTCCAGGAGTTTCGACAGGTTCTTCAGGATGTAGAGCCACTTGTCGAAATCAGTAATCAATTCATCCACGCCCTTGCTGAACTTCTCGACCTCGATGAAGATGAACTTCAACTTGTCCGTCATCGTCTTGCCGGTCGTCGCCTCACGCAGCATATACCTGTGCTCGATGAGGTCGTCATCCTCGTACCTGAAGTTCAGCACTCCGAGGAAATACACCCCGTCCAACTCATAGTTCCACTCCTTCTTGATGCCGGTCTCCTCATCCCTCTGCGCCTTCTTGCCCTGTTTCATGATCGGGAAGGAAGTGTAGTACAATGCCCTCTCGAAGAAGTGTTTCTGTGTAGCACACTGCATTTCAACAATGAACTCCTCCCCTTTCTTCGTCCTGCAGATCACATCGAACACCGCTTTCCGGTCATCTTCCATGATTCCCAGCTGCTCAGCCGGAATATAGGTGATGTCTTCAATCTCATGCTCCGGAAAGATGACTTTCAGGAATTCAATGAGAATGTCCTTGTTCACTTCGCTGCCGAAGAGCCGTTTGAAGGACCAGTCGACCATCGGGTCGATGTACCTCGCCTTGATCTTTTCATCCATAAAGGTAAAATTTTTTAGTTGTTAAACAAAATTTGGGCACAAGATTCAAACTCAGTTATCGGTTTCTCGTGTCAATCAAGGCTACAATAGTATGCAAAATTTTTCCGAAAAGTAAATGATTTACGTCAGCTAATTAAAATTTTTACGATTTTTAAACTTTAAAATTTATTTTAAATCTCTTAATATATCAATGTGTTGTCAGTGACGTGATTATAAATTTCCGCTGACAGAATGGTTGATAATAGCCGGACAGCGGCAAGAGCCCGCTCTGCTCAGGGTGCTTCGCAATTCGCCGCGGGCTATGTCGCTGTTCGGCTTCACTAACTTCTGTGAGTCTGCATGGATGTTTAGTTTTTTGCGGTGCGAGGCTGTCCTGCTCGCTACTATGATCCTTATTACTGAGTGCGGTTGACTCAAAATGCTCAGTTTGTCCGTAAACATGTGGTATTTCACGGATAAGTATTTCAAAACCAACAACTTGTCCGTGAGAAGGCGGGTTTTCACGGATAAAATCCATTCCGTGAGACAACGATTAACAGGAATAGCAGAGGCAGAGGTGCTCACAAAATAATGCGGTGCGTTACGAGGAATGAGGCAAACACAGCGTTGAATTAAATCGAACAACCTGCATGTCGTAATTTAGCGTATGGTACTGAGTGTCAGGTAGATATGACGAGTAGCCAAATGCAGGTTATGTGAAAAAGTGGGTAACCTGGCTTTAGCTTTATCTACTAACTGGTTGTGAATCAATGCTTTCGTCTGTTGCGCCAATTTCAGGTTGTTCGGTTTTTCTCTCTGGGCATGCAACATCTCCCGATTCCATTTCGCTTCCATAAAAGTTTACTTTTTTTTGTAAACTTTTTTCAGGACGATACAACATGCGCATCGTGTAAACGATTTGATATCAATAATATAGCCATTTTCAGAGTTGGCAAAAATACAACTCTGAAAATGGCTAAGTCTCTGATGCTCAGATGTTTACACGGTGCACCGCCCAACCATGCTGGCACTGGTTAACTGGGGGTACATTTGATTCCGCTACAGGCGGTACATTTCAAAGTGATACGTGTGGTACATTTCATTCTGATACGCCCGGTACATTTGAAAGTGATATGGACGGTACATTTAAAGTGTCGCAATCAGTTTACACGGTGCACCGCGAGTATCGTGTTTGCGTGCCGGCTAGAAACTGGAGAAGGAGGACCGGGTGGGGGCTTCGACTCGGCGGAGGATTCAAGGTCGTCGGGATGGTTTATGGGGAAATCAAAACGAATCCGGGCTTCTGCCGGAGCTACTATGGTGATGTAGTTCTGGTGGATTCCCGGAGACTCTGTTATGTGTGGTGTCGGCTCGAACCTGGAGATAGATTCCCGGAGACTCTGTTATGGTGGTGCCGGCTCGAACCTGGAGGTGGAAGCTCGGAGTCTTGTCGTGTGGAGTGCCGGCTAGCAATAGTCTGGTCAATACGTAACCGCGGAGACGCTTACCTAGAAACTGGTGAAGGAGGACCAGGTGATGGCCTTCGACTCGGCGGCGGATTCGAGGTCGTCGGGGAGATTTACGAAGAAGTCGAAACCGGTCCAGGCTTCTACTTGGTCAACGCTGACCGTGTAGTTCTGGTAGCTGTCGGAGTAGGCCTTGTGGTCGAACCAGAAAGCTATGCAGGACGCATCGGAAACCGTTCTGCCGGAATACTTCACCCGGAGCACCAGCTTGTAGAAGTAGTTCGGGATCGGAACTCTCTGGGAGCTGGACTTGGGACTCGTGTAATTTATGGTGCGAGTCTCGCCCTCCTTTTCGAAAGCCACGCCCGTCACCACGTAGATCTCCTCGTTGTGGCTCTTGGCAATGCCCTGGACGGCATTTTCCAGATTGCTCCAGATTCCGCTGTTGAAACTGTTCTGGATCTGCGGAACCTGATTCGTCACGTAGAAAGTCTGGGCCCGCATCGTGGCGTTTCCGTTGCGCGAACCGTTCGGACACATGTGACCTCGCGAATAGGTGCTGTTCGAATAGCTGCCGTCAGTCACCCTGACCTGGTACTTCTCGTCAATGTTCGGGTTGTAGCTCCAGCCCGATGGCCGGCTGAGAGATCCCATGTGGCTGCTGTCCAATGGATATGCGGTCCAGAGGGGAGTCGTCATCTGTGTGTCGTAGAAGACGGTGTAGTTCCGCTCGCCGGCATAGGTGGTGCTTACCACATACTGTGAGCCTTCCTTAGCCGAGGCGAGTTCGAGCCAATCCTTGTCCACAGCAGGCTGGGCGCCTCCCGGCATCTTGAAGACGGTCGGCGTGCCGGCATAGAACACTTGCTCGTCGGACGAGTATGTGCCTGTGCCTGATACGCGCGCAAACGCCTGAAAGACGTAGGATTCCCCGGGGACGAGGTCCGAAAGGTGAGCCTCGAAAGTCCCGCTGTCCGTGACTGTCGTCGTGACCGAGCTGACGGTCAGCTTGTTTGTCAATGAATTTGAGGATGTGCCCCAATAAAAGCCAAGTTCGACAAGTGAACTGCTGGCCCCTGTGTAAGAGCCCGACAGAGTCACCTCCGTCGAACTCAACACATTGGCCTCAATGTTTCTTACCTCCGCGTATGGCTCTCGATCAGTGGGTTCTTGTTCTCGGTCGAGACTATGTTCTTGGTAGTGATCCTGATCTTGTTCTCGGTTTATGCCTGGTGATCAGTCTTAGTCCTTAATCTGTGGAACCTGCGTCTTGTTTTTGATTGTTTTTTCCTTTGCCTTTGTAGTAATACCATAGCAGGTGGTCGAAGCCGTTTCGGCTGACAGGATTCGATTCTTTGTATTCTTTGGCGGCGTTATCACGAAGATTATCAATAAAGGTCTGATAATTTCGGTACTTTTCCACAAAAAACTGCTTATCATCCGAATCGTTTTCACTAGGTTTTATATCCTCAAACCCGTAGTACGTTGTCAATGCGTTTGATACTATGTAGTCGTAGATTGAATAGGAATCCCGGTATTCGACATCCTTGTTTTCGAATATGTAGAAGCAATCATAGTGACAGAATTTGGTCGCGAAAGAAAAGTTCTTGCGTGCAGGGTTTGTGTTTCCAGCCTCGTTCGGATTGGTCTTTTTGCTAAGCGTTTCGATTAGAGGATAATTCTTTGTGTCTTTCAACTGCTTCAACAAATCGTCCTTATTCTGGACAATCCTGTCTGTGATCTCTTCTCGTCCGACTTTGTCGGCGTTGATATGGGTGCTGTTCTCGGCATCGACGGCGCATACCGCATTGTAAATGAGGAATCTGTAATACCAAGGGTAGTCTTTTACTGAGTCAAATCCATTAAATTCATTCCCGTAATTATAACCGTAGTATTCGCCAAGCCGATGCATCCAGAATGCGGATGATCCGCGATATCCATTAAAATTATATTCAAGAAGAGCAGGAGAGTTTTGTCCAAGAGGTTTGTGCGCTTCTGGTGTTTTGTCGAATTTGTCCTTAAACTCCTTTAACCATTTCTTGTCCGGAACTGAACGAGGGTCTCCAGTTCTGGTGTATTTTGAATCATAGGAAATCATCGCTTCGATTATCGCAACATTTTCAAAGGTGATTTTTACTAAAGTCGCTGATGATGTAGATTCTTCTTCAATGATCCCGCTAGAACGCATGGCTTCTCTTTCGATCTGGTCGTCTATGGTTTTTACGCCATTGAGTGCTTTCAACACTCTCATTCCCAAATATCTTGTGTTCCAAGACGGTTCGTAACTGATGCCTCTGGCGTCGGCGATTTCGCGCAATCCGGCTTTTACGGATGGAAATATGGTGGGGTATATCTGAATGGAGTCATCGTCGTTGCGGGTTATGGTTATTGTTTGGCCTTTCCATTCGAGGCTTGCGGTGGTGTACATGATTGTGTGGGTTTTGAATTTTAAAAAAAGTCGGAGGAAAACACTCGTTTCCCTCCGACAATAATAAGGTTATTTTGTGAATGAACTGGACGGAGCTTTTTCTGTCAAGTTCAATGAATTTGTCTTGATGTTCCCGGCCTCGGCGTGAGGCTAATTATCCGTGGGTTCTTGCCCGCCGGTGTCTCCGCCGGAGGGTAGTCAGTTGGCTGTTTTGTACTTAACCTGAATGTTATAGCACTTAACACCCTTTGCGATATTAGTTACCGTTATCGTAACCTTATTGCCGGCTGCGGTAGATGTGCTTGTAACGGTAACATCATTTTTACCATTCAACGTACCCGTTCCGACGATTGTCTCGCCCACCTTCAATGTAATGGTTCCAGCAGTGCTGGTATTTCCACCGAATTTAGCTGAGATAGATGTAACCTCTGCATCTTCAGGAAGGGTAGTAGTAAATGTTATGCTTTTTGCAGCAGAATTTTTGGAACCTACTTGATAATATAAAGGATACGGGTTGAAAGATGTTGTTCCAACAGTTGTAATCGTCCAAGAGTTCTTCTGATTGTCATTAGCGGTTACTGAAGCCTGATCTATCTTTACGTTATCAGTCCCGAACTGAATAGTTGCTGTCTTCTCCGTCAATGCTGCGTCTCCAACTCCATTCTGCTTCAATGAGATTTCTTTTGTAAGTGAATCATCCGAAGCGTGGGTGACGGTAAGGGTAGCCTCGTTAGCGGTCTCCGTCTCGTTTGCTCCGTTAGGAGTAACTGTGATGGTCCCTGCAGTCTTGTCTACTGCGACAGTTGCCCAAGAGAGAGTCTCAGGAGTTACCGTCCAGTCGCCACCTTCAGAGTTTACGGTAACATTAACTACAAAAGCGTCTGTAGCGTTTGCAGCCCAAACCTTTGAGGTCTGGTCAACTGAAAGAGTAGGTCGTGTGTTGTCTATAGGACCACCCTTAACATAAAAGCAAAGGGTTTGGCCTCCGATATTTGTAGAAGTACTTGTGTAGCAACGCCAATCAGAATTGTTATATACTCCAAGATATCTACTGGTTGTAGTATTCTTTAAATATCCAGATTTAGAATCAACAACAAAGGTCTTATTCTCATTCTTACCGACTCTTACGCCATTATTATCTTTCGTAGTGTACAACCATGTGGTGGTCTGTCCCTTTGGATAAATAGTAAGATTTCCGTTGTCGTTTGCTATGTTCCAAACCAAGTTGTCCGCAGGAGTTGCAGTGAGTTCCTTGTTTTTAACGGTAACAGCGACAGCCGTAGGAGCCGCGGATGATCCCTTTGCCGAAGTCAAAGCATATACGCTCTCGCCCTTTGCCATCGTTATCACGACCTCATCGGCAGCTGTGATGTCTGCCAAATCAGTTGCAATCCAAGATGCTGGTGCTTCTTTCTCCACTCTCTCCACGCTGCTCATATCAACATTAAGCCCCTTACGAGCATTCTGCTTGAACTCTATGTTGCAGGACTCGATATTACGAGTGTATGTCGCTTTGTTGGTCTCGACTGCGATGTTCAATGATTTTACTGTTGCAGGCATGACTGCAGCCCAGAATTCAACATTGTTATTGTTGACCTTGAGATTGGTTCCATTGATTGTCAAGATATTAGCGTCGGTAATCTTGGTAGGCACCGAAATGTCTCCATTTTGAATATCGACATATCTGTCTCCGACAAGTTTTGCCTCAGCATCAGCGGTCAAAACAATTGTAGTGATAACCTCATTCTCAGTAAGTCCCTGAAGTCCCTTAAGGGTAATGTCGGCGTGAGAAACGATGCGCTGCCATAAGAGAGGAATTGCATCTGCTCTTGCGTCGCTGAGGGAATTATAAGTTTTGGTGGCCTTTCCGATCATCAGGTCGGCCGCAGCGTCAAATGAATTCTCCGCAGGAGTCTGGATGTCAGGAATAGTCATCGTGACTGATGGCGCATATTTGATGTTATTTGACTTTACACAGCTGCTTGGGTATACACTATAGAACTGATGTACGCCTGTAGCAGTTGAATTAAAGTCGCCGGATATATTGAATACTGCTGTTTCTCCACCAGCGGCAAGACCATTTGATACGTAAATCTTTGCCGGATTATTCGTGGTTGCATCACCACTGGCGTTCTGCCATTTGTCGGCTACTGTGTATGCAATACTGATTTTGTCTCCTTTTTCCCAAAGAATCGTCTTGTTTACTGCATCTGCTACTGTTTTGGTGGTAGGATTTGCAGAGGTGAAATTGAGAGAAACGAGTTCATCTTCAATTGCCGGAGAAGAAGCCTCCTTCTGGCATGCAGCAAACGATAATGTCGTTGCCGCTATAACGAAAGGTATAAATATCTTTTTCATGATGCGGTCAATGTTTAAAGATTTTCAACGTCATCGTCTCCCCAAGAATAGCCATTGGCAGGAGAATTTATCTTATCTCCACTTCCTGTACTTCCTGCTACCGCGAATCCGGCTTCGGTTTCTACGTAAACGACCTGGACTTCAGGGCGTTCGTAATTGTTGGTTGATTTTTTCATGATTGTTGTTAATTATTTTTGTTTATCAGTTTCCATTATTTCCGTATCTGTCAAGTTGTCAGATTAGTTACAATTTGCAAAGTTAGTCATTATAGCTATAAATGAAAAATTTTATTCGAAGATGAAGTCGTCGAAAATCAGGTCGTGGTGGCCGCTGTCCGGATGGCCGCTGTCCGGGTCTATCTGGATGCGGATCTTGGCATTGACCTTGGCCCCTAAGTCGTAGGTGAAACTTTGCTTGGTCTTGCGGTCGCTGTAACTCTTCAGGGCGATCTGCTGCGGATTTTTCCATTCGTCGGTGTCGAATTCGCAGTAGGAAATCGTTGCGGATACCCAGAACTCGGAGAACCAGTAGCTGAAGCTTACCTTCGATAGGTTCTCAATGAAGTATTCCATTTTCAGGTGGCCGAACTGTGACTGGCCGTAATAGTCCGGGTCTTCCTTGTAGATGCGCAGCTGGGCGCTCTGCTTTCCTGTAATAGGATTCTGCCAGGAGAATGAGCCGAACCAGGTGCTCCACTGGAGGTTTTCGCGTCCTGCGGTCAGGCCGTATTTGTAGTATGACGGCTTGTCTGTCGTCGGGAATCCGCTCTCAAAGCCTTCTTTCAGAGGCAGATCCACGCGCACTAGCGGTCCGTATTCCTTTTCAATGCCGGTCTGGAAGTCTTCCTCGATGAAGCCGCCACGGTAGCGGACTTTGATGCTGTTCATCTCCCATCTTTCGCTCTGTGTCGTGCCCATGCAGTAGAAGCAGACTTCGTCGTATTCGCCTTCGACTGTGTAGGAGCCGCCTGCGTCAATGTTCTTCGTCTCTGACTTTTTCGCACGTCCGTCCACCGAGTGGGCGATTTTTGTCAATGTCGCAGATCCTACTGTTACGCTGAGCAGTTTGGCTCCGTTGTGGGCGCGGACGCGGATGTATCCTCCGTTCTTCGATGCTGAGGTGCTCTGGTAGAAGCGGATGCCTGAGTGGTCGTCGAGCACGCGTGGCCAATCCGTTCCCTTGCCCTGAGCGCAGACGTAGTCGATATTGCCGAAGTCATCGAGGTAGTCCTGAAGGGGATTGTAGAACTCGTGGTACTCTTCGTTATGGATGAGGTCCGGATGCTGCGGGGTAGGTTTGGTCTCCACCTTTGTCGCTCCGGGGTTCAGAACGGTCACGTTCACGGTCTCTTCTGTCGAGCCTTCGCCGGGATTCTCGCTTCCTCCCGGATTCTCACCTTCGCCAGGTTTTCCACCTTCTTCAGGTTTGTTTCCTTCTCCCGGTTTCTCTTCGCCGCCCGGATTTTCTTCTCCGGTTCCAGGTTTCCCCGGCTGTTCGGTTCCGTTTCCTTCGTTAGGTTTTACTGTCGTCTCCGGCGAGCAGGCCCCGGCAATGGCAATGAACGCTGCCAGAAAAAGTGTTGCTATATGTCTTGTATTCATATTGTTGAGTTATAATTCCGCGAAAAAATCAGTTCACGCCAGTCGCGGCGTTCTGCAAAATGTCGGACAATCCCACGAAGTTACGCATTATTATCGACAAATCGAAAAAACGAAACAAATTGAAAATCTTGGGAATGGAGTATTGAAAATCTTGGGAATCTTGCATTGAAAATGTCCGGAATGTAAATTTCATTGAAAAAATTCGTATATTTGCCAAAATATATTTGTTAGAAATGCAGTTCGTAAATTCAGCAATTCCGGAGGGTCTCACCTTCGATGATGTTCTACTCGTTCCTGCACGCTCCGAAGTCCTTCCGAGAGCTGTAGATGTTTCCACCAAATTCACAAGAGATATTTCTCTCTGCACTCCTATTGTTTCTTCTGCAATGGACACTGTTACTGAGGCTGATCTTGCTATCGCGATGGCTCGTGCCGGCGGTATCGGTGTGATTCACAAGAATATGACCATTGACCAACAGTGCGAGCAGGTCCGCAGGGTCAAGAGAGCGGAGAACGGTATGATTTACGATCCGGTCACCATCAGTCCTGAGGCTACTGTGGGCGATGCATTGGCCCTTATGGCGAAGCATCATATCGGCGGCATTCCTGTAGTGGACTGCGCCGGCAGGCTCATCGGCATTGTCACGAACAGGGACCTGCGTTTCCAGGACAATAAGAAGATTCCGGTTTCGGACGTGATGACGAAGGATAATCTGATCACGGCGAAGAAGGGAATCAGTCTTCAGGATGCCACCGGCATTCTCCGCAGCAGCAAGGTGGAGAAGCTTCCGGTAGTGGATGAGGACAACAAACTTGTAGGTCTCATCACCTATAAGGACCTCATGAAGATCAAGGACAATCCTATCGCTTCCAAGGATTCGAAGGGACGTCTTCTCGTGGCTGCTGCAGTCGGCGTGAAGTCTGACACTCTCGACAGGATCGAGATGCTCGTGAGCGCAGGTGCTGACGCGGTCGTCATTGACACTGCTCATGGCCACTCCGTGGGTGTGCTCGAGGTGATTTCCAAGGCTTGCGAGGCGTTCAAGAACAGAGATATACAGATAGTTGCGGGCAATGTTGCCACGGGTGAGGGTGCCAAGGCGTTGGCAGATGCAGGTGTGAGTGCGGTGAAGGTCGGTATCGGACCTGGTTCTATCTGTACGACACGTATTATCGCCGGTGTCGGAATGCCTCAGCTGACGGCTGTGATGCTTGCTTCCAAGGCATTGGAGGGAACGGGCGTGCCTGTGATTGCTGACGGCGGTATCCGCTATTCGGGTGATATCGTGAAGGCATTGGCGGCAGGTGCCAGCACCATTATGGCCGGCTCATTGTTTGCCGGAACTGAGGAGTCTCCAGGTGAGACCATCATCCTGAACGGAAGGAAGTTCAAGGCGTACAGGGGAATGGGTTCGCTCGAGGCTATGGAGCATGGTTCCAAGGACAGGTATTTCCAGGATATGGAAGAGGATGTGAAAAAGCTTGTTCCGGAAGGAATCGTGGCTCAGGTGCCGTTCAAGGGCACTGTGGCTGAGGTTGTTTACCAGCTTGTGGGCGGTCTGCGTGCAGGTATGGGCTATGTGGGAGCGAAGGATATCGCTTCTCTGCGCGGCGCCCAGTTCGTGCGTATCACCAATGCGGGCTACCTCGAGAGCCATCCGCATGATGTGACTATCACCAAGGAATCACCTAATTATTCGAGATAGATTTGAGTACTCGCAGAGTCCTGAATATTATAGGCGTATGCTTTTTCGTAATCGTCCTGCCGATGTTGAATTCGTGCAAGACGATTATGTCGTTTGTCCGTGACGGCAAGGTCGTGGCTGAGGTGGGGTCCGAAAAACTGTATGATACGGATTTGGCGACGTTCATTCCGGACGGCATTTCGGCTGAGGACAGCACGCGTCTGGCGCTCCAGTACATAAATTCCTGGGCTACCGATATGGTGTTCAATGATGTGGTGGACAGGGAGTTGTCCAAGTCGGAGAAGAATGTCACCAAGGAACTGGAGGACTATCGCCGTTCGCTGCTGAAGTACCGCTATGAGCAGAAGTACATAAACCAGAGGCTCGATACGGCTGTGACTGACGGGCAGATAGAGAAGTACTATGAGGACCACATCGAGAATTTCCGTCTGGCTCTGCCGATTGCCAAGGCGAAGTTCCTCTGCATCTCTGCCGATTCGCCGAACTTGAACATCATCAAGAAGAAGCTGCTTTCGTCTGATGCGGATGATATAATGGAAGGTGACAGCCTGACGTATTCATCTGCATTGAGATATAACTTCTTCGGCGGAGGCTGGGTGAATATGGTGAGGCTGTCGCGGGAGTTCGGGACGGATTACGGGTCGTTGCTGGCGGTGATGAAGGACGGGATGGTGGAGATTCCGGACGGCAGCGGCAATCTGAACATTGCCTTTATCAACGAAATGATGAGGGCGGGGCAGACCGGACCTGTGGAATATTATAGGGAACAGATAAAAGATATTCTCCTGAGTACCAGAAAACAGGCTTTGATTTCAGGTTTGGAACGGGACTTGTTAGAGAATGCGCGCGCTCAAGGCGCTTTCGTTATAAAATGATGATTTATTGATTATGAAGAATATACTGAAACTTGCAGCAGCTGTGGTTGCGGTGTTGGCTTCGGCGCAGATGCCACTCAATGCCCAGAAATATGGTAATGGGCTCATTGACAAGACAATAGCTGTCGTGGGCAATGAGATGATTTCATTGTCGGAACTGGAGCAGGAGATTCTGTATATGCGTATGCAGGGGATGTATTCCGACAGAAATATGCGTTGCGAGCAGCTGGAGCGTATGCTTGAGTCGAAGCTTTTCCTGATGCAGGCGCGTGTGGATTCTCTCACGGTGAACCAGGAGATGGTGTCAAGCACTCTGGCGCAGCGTATCGACCAGATGCGTACTCAGCTCGGGGGTGATGACAATGTGGAGAAGGCCTACGGCAAGCCGATGTATAAACTTCGTCAGGAATGGAAACAGCAGCTTGAGGATATGTCGCTTACCCAGCAGATGCAGTCTCAGATCGCTTCGGCGGTGCCTGAGCTGACTCCGCACGATGTGAAGGAATATGTTTCCAAGACGGATGCCGCGGACCTGCCTATGGTTCCGGTGAAGTATCAGCTGAGCCAGATCTGTATATATCCGGACCGCGAGGCTGCGAATCTTGCTGTGAAGGAGAGGCTGCTGAGCATACGTGAGCGAATTATCAACGGTGAGAAATTCTCTACATTGGCCCGTATCTATTCTGAGGACCCGGGCAGCGCGAGGAAGGGCGGCGAACTGGGGCTTGCGTCGAAGTCGATTTTCTGGCCGGCATTTTCTGATGCGGCGATGTCGCTCAAGCCTGGTGTGATTTCCCAGATTGTGGAGACGCCGGACGGTTTCCATATTATCGAGGTGCTCGAGAAGAAGGGGGATATGTTCAATGCCCGCCATATTCTCATGAAGCCGGTCTATACGGATACTGACAGGCAGAAGGCGTTCAAGACGCTCGACTCGCTCAAGACTGAAATCCAGAACAAGGCTGTCACTTTCGAGCTTGCTGCGAAGTTCTATTCTCAGGACAATCAGACTCGTACCAATGGCGGCCAGATGGCTGACCCGAATACCGGTTCCGCGTATTTTGAGATCGACCAGTTGAAGCCTCAGGACTATGCTGCCATCAAGAATCTGAAGGAAGGAGAGATCTCCGAACCTGTGGAATCGCTTGACAATGAGGGCCGTAGCGGTAATACTGTGTATAAGATAATCCGCGTGGACAAGATCATTCCGTCCCACACGGCTTCGTTCGAGAATGACTACAGCGAGCTGCTGGACGAGGCGAAGGTCAAGAAGCAGAATGAGGCTATTGACGAGTTTATCGACAGCAAGATAAAGACGACATATATCACTATCGACCCGCTGTTCAAGGACTGCAATTTCTCTCGCGAGGGCTGGAACAAGATAGTGGCTCAGTGCGCGTCCGATGCGGCTGAAAAGTAAGATATTGAAGGTCAATGAATTTCCGTAAGCTTTTCATATCTGTCGTTACGGTTCTCTCGACATTGACAAGTCTGTCTGCACAGGAAAATGGCAGTCAGAAGGACTCGCTCGTTCGTCTTCTGAGCGCGCAGTCCATGGAGCTTATCGAGAAGGACGGCGTCGATTACCGAAAAGTGACGGGCCCGGCGAGGTTTCTGCACAATGATACTTATCTCATCTGTGATACGGCGCTCTGGAATATGAGTTCCAATGAAATCTACGCCATCAGCAATGTGAAGATTCTTCAGGACCAGACGGTGCTGACGGGAGACAGGCTGACTTATTACATTGACAGGGACCTGGCTGAGTTCAGGGGTACATTGGTGCAGCTCGAGGACAAGGACCGGAATGTGCTGCGTACCGAGCATCTGGACTACAACACGAAGGACAGTGTTGCGGTTTTCTTCAACGGCGGTTCGATGAAGGATGCCGAGGGGCAGATAATCGAAAGCCGCACAGGTACTTACGATTCGAAAATCAGAACGTTCACGTTCAATGACAGGGTGAATATGTTCACGGATTCGGTGTTCGTGAAGTCCACTACCATCGTCTATGATGCCAGGACCAATGTGGCGACGTTCGGGTTCGACACGGATACCTGGCAGGATGACAATATGCTTTCGGCCAATGGCGGCTGGTATGACCGCGGACGCGAGATTTTCCTGTTCCGGAACAATGTCCATGGCATGAGTGATACTCAGGAAGGCTGGGCGGACTCCTTATATTATTATAGGTCATATAAGAATATCGAGCTGCTCGGCAATGCGCAGGTGACTGACACTACGCGTGATGTTTCGGCTCTGGCCGGGCGGATTTTCTATACGGATTCGTTGTCCGAGGTGAAGTTGACGAGGGACCCGGCGGTGATCGGGGTGATGAAAAATGCTGAGGACCAGCCTGATACGGTCTATTTCGGGGCTGACACCATTTTCGCCCGTACCTATATGATGTTTCAGGTCAATGAATCTGAGATAAAGAATTCCGAGTCCCGTCTTGAGGATTTGGCGGTGGATGCTGTCCAGGCTTATCGCCAGAAGGCGGCCAAGGAGGCGGCTGAGGCTGCGGCAAAGGCGATGGAGAATGACCCGAACCGTCCTAAGCCGAACAAGAAACAGACTGGGGAGACCGGGGCTGAGGCTGCTTCAGGAGGGGCTGCGGAGACTTCGGGGGCGGCTGGTGCTTCCGAGTCTGAGGCTTCCGAGAGTGATGCATCTGGGTCTTCGGATGTTTCGGAGGCGGAAGAGACTTCTGAGAGTGACGCATCTGAGTCTTCGGATGTTTCGGCGGAGGATGAGGCTTCTGAGAAGGAAGGTGATGTGTCGGAGACTTCTGAGTCAGAGGCTTCCGGGGAGAATGGTGATGAGGCGACTGATGCAGCGGAGGGGGCCGAGGGCGCTCCGACAGACTCATTGACAGTCAAGACATTGACCTCGGCTAAGGATTCGACCGCGATGGCGTCTGGTGCACTTCCGAAACCGGCCGGCAGGCTCGCTCATGCGTCAGATTCCCTTTCGCATGTTACTGACACGCTCTCGCATTCGGCAGATTCGCTCGCGAATGCAACAGATTCATTGACAGTGGCCGCGGACTCGCTTTCCGCACCGAAGGACTCCACGAAACTGAATTTCATCACGGCCATCAAGAACGTGAAGATGTTCCGCAAAGATATACAGCTCGCTTGTGACTCATTGGTTTACAATGATTTGGATTCATTGGTCCGAATGTATGAGAAGCCGTTTGTCTGGAATGAGGGCAACAGGCAGTACTCGGCCGACAGCATCTATGCGGTGATCAAGGACAGGGCCATGCAGAAGGCCAGCCTGATGTCCAACGCCTTCATCATCGTGAAAGAAGACTCGTTGTGCTTCGACCAGATCAGGGCCACGGAAATGCTCGCCTACTTCGACACTACCGGGGCATTGACACGATTCGATGCGCTCGGCGAGGCGAATGCCGTTTTCTATTTGCAGGAGGACAGCGTCTATGCGACCGTGAACAAGAGTGCGGCGAAAATGCTCTCTGCGCGGTTCCTGAACGGTGAACTGGACAAGGTCTATTACTTCGATGCCGCGAAAAACGATGGCTATCCGGTGGCTCAGATGACGCGTGATGAACGTGTGCTGAAGGGCTTTGACTGGCAGATAGATGCGTGCCCGCGTGGCAAACAGGATATTACCACGCTCTCTCTGCGTCCATCGGAGCGCAGTTCATATTCGGCCCGTCCGCGTGCAACTTTCGAGTACACAGACAGATACTATCCTGGTTACATCCCGGGCATAATGAAGCAGATCCGCGAGGGCAAGGTGGCCAAGGCCAATGCAGAGGCTCGCAGGAAGGCTGCCGCACAGGCTAAGGCCGCTGCCGCAGATTCATTGACGGTAGCTGGCGACTCGCTGTCCGTGGCGCAGGATTCATTGTCACTCTCTCCTGCGGACTCGCTCGGAACGTCCCTCCCGTCTGTCGCGGATTCGACAAAGGCCGCAACTGATTCTCTGTCCGTATCTGCGGATTCGTCTTCTGTCAATGCTCCTGTGCTGGATCCGTCCGCGTTGAAGAAGGCGCAGCGTGATTCCATCCGTGCGGCGAAGATTGCCGCCCGTGAAGCCAAATGGGCAAGGCTCGACAGTCTGGATGCAGCCAAAGCCAAGGCAGCCGCAGATAAGAAAGCTGCCAAACTTCGTGCGAAGAAGCTGAAACAGCTCAAGGCCCTGAAAGCCAGGGAGGAGAAGGAGAATGCCCGTCTCGAGAAATACAAGGCCGCATACCTGAAACAAAAGGAGCGCGACGACCTCAAAGCCGCCGCAAAGGCCGCCCGTGAGGCGGCAAAAGCAGCCCGTGAGGCCGATGACAACGCAGGTGCGCCAGAAAAATCAGAGCAGGCAGGTGGAGCGGAGAAAGGCATGACGTCAGAGGAGATAGTTCCCGCTCAGAAAGGCTGAGGTGCTGACTGAAAAGCATCCTATCGGCGGAATTATGGTACCAATGAGCATAATGCTAATACTGTAATGGTAATTGTAATGCATTGATGAGTAGGATGTTATGAGCATTTGAGCTAATGCGCAAAGATGCTCACTCCCCTAAAAAAATAGGGTGATGAGCATCTTTGCATTTTGCTTTTAGGGTATGTAAGTGGTTGTATGTTAATTTATTACATCTGAATTTGCCGACTTGCAGGTATGCTCATTGGTTCAGTAATTACCTATGGTGGCACGCTGAGGTCGTGTTGCTGCGTCTAATTTCAGTATCCCTATTCCGCGAACAGCTTGACGATGTTCAGGACTACTTCGGAGGCCTTTTTGATGTTCTCGAGAGGGGCGATGCCAAATCGTTTGTTCTCAGCGCAGTAAGTCCGCCCTTGCCGCCACAGAGGTATGTCAGCCCGGTCTTTCCGCGATGATTCAAGTCGCTCAGCAGCAGAGGTTCACCTATTACGAACAGCATTACTGATGCGGTGTCTCCCACATCGAGATGCGACCAGATGGACTCGGTCACTTCAAAACGGCAGCCACCCAGATGCTTGAAACTCACCCGCCTGTTCGGTGCCCACTCCACGGACACGGTGTCTCCTTCAGCAAGTTCAGATGCATTGACAACTCCTTTCGTGACGATGTTCGAATTCTGCTCCGACGAAATTTTCCGTTCCGCCAGATAATTGTCCCAACTCTTGAATCCTGCGAATCGGGACAGGATCTCCAGTGTCGAATAGCGGATTTGCTTCACCCCATCCAAGTAGCCCCAGGTCCTTTTCAATGTCGTGGGGCTGATGTATTCCCGAATCCGTTCCCATATCGCGCCGCTCAGAAAATCGAAATCTGCCGGTGTGTGCATAACCCGTTCTACAGATTCTTCAATCTTCTTTTTCAGTTCAATGATTTCTGCAGATTCGTTGTTCATAGTGTCGTCTCCAAATTGATCCGATGTAAAATTATTCCCATTCTCCCATATTTCCAAATCAAGGACTAACAAGGACTAAAAAATGCTTTCATGAAAATGGACTAATTTGGAACTTTGCAACAGCATTGACGGGAAATCAATTGACTCCGGACAATGCTGACTGAAATTCATTGACACATTGATTGAATTGTTGAAACTATTTTATATATTTGTAGCATCTCCCTCCCCACAGGGAGTGCAAATAAAGACATAGAGCGTTTCAACGTTTCCGCCTTCTTATCAAACTTAGACACTTTGATCCTTATCGGCGGGCAGTGACAACGCTTGTGTCCGTATCGTGTTAGCATATAGTCTATACCCGATATCTGGACATGAGCATTGTTGCTTGTTCATAAGGAAGGTAGTCTAAGACCTGATAAGAGGACAAGAACAATAATGTTCGTGTCCTTTTTTGCGTATGCTAAAACTACTGATAAAGCAAAATGAGGAAGATTGTTTTGGTTTCTTGTGTGTCCAAGAAGAATCGAGGAACACACAAGGCAAAGGATTTATATGCAAGTCCTTTGTTTAGAAAAGCTTATGAATATGCTGAGTCTTTGAACCCTGATAAAATATTCATCCTTTCTGCAAAGTATCATCTTCTTGACCCTGAGGCGATTGTGGAAGATTATAATAAGACGTTGAACACTTTTTCCTCAGCAGAGAGAAAAGAGTGGGCGAATGTGGTCTTGGAACAAATGAGTAAGGTTGGAATTAATTTGGAACAAGATGAGATTATTTTCTTGGCAGGTAAGAATTATTGGCAGGAGATAATCGCTTCCGGAAAGGTGAAAAAATATGAACGTCCATATTTGGACAACAACCTGAAAGGCATTGGATATATACTGAAATTTTTAAATGATGCACTAAAATGATAGAGTCTGTTAAAAAACTGAGAAGTCGTATCAAGGCTGCTGATTCTCCTGTTTTGTACAAGTGGTGGTTTAAATACGACAAAAGAATATGGGACAAATTCGTGTCCAATGGCATTGACACAGCAAGGCTTGAAGTCAGGAATATAGATGGGGAAGATTACTATGCCTTGTACGTGGGAATAGGCACTTCTTGTATTTCCCGTTTCCGCTGGCATATAATACCATCTGTGCATCATACTCCGTCGGCGGTGAAGTCCGGAGTGATTTCGACTCTTCGCAAAACGCTTTGCGCATTGTTGGATTTGAACCTTCTTGGCGCTGAACAACTTGTAAATCAATATATGGATGACCATTGCTTTCTCGAGTGGGAAATCTTCCATAATGGGATAAGTAAACCAGGGTTGGAGGACATCGAGTCCGATAGAATCAACACCGGCTATTATCCGTTGAATATCCAATCAAACGGAACGGTGCCTAAAGAATGGCTGCGTTATCTCAAACAACTACGCTCCCGTTTTGGCAGCAAGTAATGATGAAAATTCTATGTTTAACTATATAATTAATGTATTATGGGAGCACCAACATCAAAAGCATCGTGTCTTAGTGAGATCGATTCTCTTACACGTCAGTATCAGCAATGTATGAAAAATATTGAGTGTTATAACATGAATATGATCAATTCAAGTCCAAGTCAGAAGAGTTTTTATAAAACGCAAATCCAAAAAGAACGGGCAATAGCATCATCGATTAAGGCGAAAATTGCCAATGTGAAAATACAAATGAAAGGGCTCAAATAGTGCCGGTTAAATTATTGCCATTTGATGATTTTGTCTTTTGGGATAATTTTTCACCAAAAGACAAAGTCTTCTCTTGGTTTTCGTTGGAGGATTGGCATAAGATTGTTCATGACCTAGATGGTGATCAACCTTGGGCGTCTTTTCTAGAAAGGTACCCAAGGTACTATCGTTGTTATGTGTTAAGACGAAAACAGGATAACGAATCGCTTGGATTTGTATTCATTATCAACGAAGATTTAGAATGGAAAACTGTTTCTATTCATGGAGGAGCAGCATTCGGTAGTTCTGTGTTTGAGAGGTATCGAGGATTTATCCTTATGATTTCTTCTCTGCTTGGAGCCGGGATAAAGGTTAGGACAGCATATAGTAGTGATAATGTTAATGCTATGAAATTTAATAAGAGCATTGGCTTTGTGAAGTATCGCGAAATTGATAATGTTATTTTTGCTTGGATAAACAGAAATAGGCTTATTTCTATGCCGATATATATGCGACTATATGGTATATTTGAAAAGTAGTTGAAGTGGAAGACTCTGAACAACCTGGCTTTCTGGCTCTTGCATAACTTATTGATTATTAGTGTATTCTTTGAAATACTCAAGCGCAGGTTGTTCGAAATTATGGCGAGAGAGGCTTCTGAAATTCAGACTCCCGGCAAGATCAGGGTGAATCAAATATGATCTTTTGAGAAAATGCTGTAAAGGGCATTGTTCCGAAAAATCCACGCAGAATGGCGGTTTGCAAAACTATTGCGGATACAATTAAGGCTCACATTGAACCGGAAAAAGAAAACGAATCGCTTCCTGAACTAAAGATTAAAGGTTTGGGGGTAAGCGATTATAAGTTTTAATTGCTAATTATGGCTGCATTATTTAAAAAGCTGTCGGATGGGGCTCAGAAGGTGGTGGATGCTGCGCAAAAGGCATCCTCCGCTACAGGTCATGCGTTGTCAGAATTGTCAGCTGGACTTGAAAATAAGGTCAGCGACTTGAAAGAAGAACGGGGTTTGAAAGCCCAGGAGGAATGGCTCAGTTCTGTGCAATGCAATCTGTCAGAGCCTTATGGCCTGGTTATCAGTGATTTGAGGCTGATTGTCGAGACGGTTGATTCTCCTGAGGCCGTGTCGATGTCCGTTGAGGGCATTGTGCGTTCTTTGGAACACGCGCTTGAAATGGCGGAAGATGAGAAAGCCAAGCGCGATTTGAAGGAAATATTTGCGTCAATGATCAGAGTCCTTCTTATGTTCCTTGATGCTAAAATCAGTTATGCCGAAGATCGGAATTCAGGGAACTGTAATTGTCTGTTGTCTAGGGCAGGAGAGGAATTGTCTTTATTGCTGCGAATCGTTGTACGGAATCTTCCATCGGAATTATCTGCCCATGTGGATCTCAGGAATCCTTTATCTCAAAAGACAGAACAGTCAGCGTTCTTCAAGAAGGCGGCTCCTTGGGCTAAGGATGGCAAGTTGAAGGTCAAAAAACACGAAGAGTACATGAATATGCTTAAAGATACGTTCAGTACTTTATCTGCTTATTCGCATGTCATTGGCCCGTCGGTCCCATTGAATCGTATCCTTTCTCATAACAGAAAGATTCTTGTGGATGATTTGAAAAATAAAATCTTCTCGGCTGTGAGAAATTCGCGCAAAGCAATGATTGCAGACAAGTCGATTAAAGTTTTAGGTCAATCTATAAAGTCCCAATCGGTAGTAAATCTGATTACAAGTCCTTCCTCTTTTGCCATAAAGACTGCTTCTCAGTCGGTTTCCGGTTTAAGCGGGATCATTGCCGACAATGTTGGTGACAGTCTGTCGGACTATGATGCCTTTATTTCTGCAATGGAAGGGCTGAAAGAGAAAAGTAGTGTACAAAAGCATGAGGTTCAGCTCGTTGAGTCAGAATTGAATGCGCTGCAAATGGAGTATTCCAAGTTGGGAGTGTTCCAGGTTTCGGCAAAGAAGGAATTGAAGGTGGCTATTGATGCCAAGATGAAGTCGCTTCATGAAATCAAATTGAAGTTAGATGGTGTCGAGAAGAAGTTGAACGAGTTGAACAATATCTTCCCTGACGCAGAGATAAAGAAAAAAGAGATTGCGGAGTATGATGAATCATTGAGTCGGATAGAGTCAATGTTTGAAAATAGATGAAAAATTATGATTGAGGGTGTTCCACTATGGTTTGTGATCATTTTTGTAATAGGCTTGATCCTGTATTTGCTGAAGAGTGTGTTTAGCGGATTTTTGGGTGATGTGGTGTCTGTCCTGCGTGGCAAGATGTCGTTATTCGGATGTCTGATCAGTACCATAGTTTCGATATTGGCGGTAGTGCTAGTTGTCTGGTGTATTTTCTCCGAACTGTTCTAGTGTCTGTCCAGTGATATTATGGGGGGGTGAAATTTTCAGAACAACCTGACTTTTGCCTAATCGTGGAAAGCATTGATTTATAGAGAATTAGCAAATAATGTGAAAGCCAGGTTACCTGTTTTTTCGGGTAACCTGGCTTTCTGGCTCTTGCGTAACTTATTGATTATTAGTGCGTTCTTCGAAATGAGCAAGTGCAGGTTGTTCCACATCATTCAGGTAACACGTGCGCGATGAACTTTCAGCAGAGTTATATCCATCGACAAAGCCGCTCAATGCGGATCCGATGAGGTCAATGTTGAGCGCTGTTTCGATACGTGCTATCGTTTCCAATGTCATGTTTGAGTTTCCCTTGAGCAGATTGGATGCATATCAGCCGCTTCCCTCCTCATGTAATCTATTTCTGAAAAAGTCCAAGATATTATACTTTTTCTTGCAATTCCGAAGAATAATGTATATTTTTACGTCAAAAGTATGATTTATCGGACTTATGGAACTTAGTGATGTGTTAAAAAGTCGTAGGAAAACTCTTGAGATATCGCAATTGGACCTCGCTGAAATGGCAGGAGTGGGCTTGGCGACAGTCAAAGATGTTGAGAGGAAAAAGGGAAACCCTTCTATGTCGACGGTATTGAAAATATTGGAGGTCTTGGGCATGGAAATCGTCTTCCAGGTGCGTCAGACGGTCTGATACTATTTAGAATAAATATGAGACAGTTAGATGTATATGTGAACGACATAAAGGCTGGGGTGCTGACGGAAAAGCATCCTGGCGACGGATATTGTTTCCAGTATGAGGCTGACTATTATTTGTCTGATGCTCCTTCAATATCAGTTACATTGTCAAAAAGAAATAGAATCTACGAATCAGCTCTTTTATTTCCCTTCTTTGCGAATATGCTTCCGGAAGGAGCAAATCGCAATGTAATATGCCGGACTCGAAGAATTGACGACAATGATTTATTCGGCATTCTTATCGCTATGGCGGGAAGCGATTTCATAGGAGGCGTCAATTTAAAAAATGCGAGGATAAATGGTTGATATTCAATGCTGTCCTTCATCTCTTGATAGGGGATATACCACATATTGTCCGAATGCAGTCAAGTCATTGTTCAATGGTGTCAAGGTAAGTCCTTATTTGGATTTTGAACTTGAGAATGTCCGAAATAAGCAAACAATTATTGATGCCATGCATCGGATATCTGTGTCTGGAGTACAGGAAAAATTTCCTGCCATCGTTGACTCCGGACATATCAGGATTGCGGAAGATAATGAGCAATCTACATATATTCTGAAACCGGCTCCTTGGGATGAAACGTTGCTCGAACGTAAACAAATTCCTGCTAATGAGCATCTTACAATGCAAATTGCTTTCCGTGTCTATGGTATAGATACGGCGGCCAACGGATTATGCTTTACCAAGAAAGGTCAGATGGTCTATATAACCAGAAGATTCGATGTGCTTCCGAATGGCTCCAAATTGCTGATGGAAGATTTTGCCTCGGTAATCGGAAAAAATGAGGGGGAAATTGGAAAAGAATTCAAATACTGTGGTTGCTATGAGGATATTGCAATCGCAATCAGAAAAAATGTTTCTGCCTGGATGGTTGATATGGAGAAATTCTTCGAACTTGTTGTGTATAACTATATATATGCAAATGGGGATGATCATTTTAAGAATTTTTCATTGGTTTTGAATGGGAATGACTATCGGCTTGCACCAGCGTATGATTTGCTGAATACCAGTTTGCATGTTAATGGTGAAGACTTTGGTCTTGATGGCGGTCTATCACCGAATATCTTCAAAAGTGACGTGTATGATCAATCAGGTCATCCATGTCGCATTGACTTTGTACGCTTTGGAGAGCAGATCGGACTACGATTGCCTCGTATAAACCGGATTCTTGATAAATATATGCGTTTGCCTGAATTAGCCGTTACTCTTATAGGGAACAGTTTTCTGAACGATAAGATGAAACGTCTTTACTTGAGAACTGTAAATGAGCGAATTGCAAGATTTGTTCGTGTTTCTGATTAGCTGACTAAAATGGCGGCCTCCACGTGAAGGTCGCCATTGCTATAAATGCTTGATAACATTGTCCTGCAGGCTATTCCGCGAACAGCTTGACGATGTTCAGGACTACCTCGGAGGCCTTCTCGATGTTCTCGAGAGGGGCGAACTCCATCTTGCCGTGGAAGTTCAGGCCGCCGGCGAAGATGTTCGGGCATGGGAGGCCTTTGAATGAAAGGTTCGCTCCGTCAGTGCCGCCTCGGATAGGCTGAATCTTCGGTTTGACGCCTGCCATCTCCATGGCCTTGACAGCCTTTTCAACAATGAAATAGTATGGCTCCACCTGCTCACGCATGTTGTAGTACTGGTCCTTGACCTCTAAAGTGGCAGTGCCTTCACCGTATTTGACATTGATGAAATCGACACATTGACCTATAAGCTCCTTCTTTTCCTCGAACTTCTTGCGGTCGTGGTCGCGGATGATGTAGCTGAAATCAGCCTCCTCTACCGAGCCCTTGAAACTGATGATGTGGAAGAATCCGTCGTAGCCCTCGGTGATCTCAGGACGTTGGCCGATAGGGAGCAAGTCATTGAACTCCATACCGATAAGGATGGCATTCTTCATCTTGTCCTTCGCGTAGCCCGGGTGGACATTGCGCCCCTGGATGTGGATCTTGGCGGAAGCGGCATTGAAATTCTCGAACTCCAGCTCACCGATTTCGCCGCCGTCCATCGTGTAGGCATAGTCGGCACCGAAGCGCTTCACGTCGAACTTCACGACACCGCGGCCGATTTCCTCATCCGGAGTGAAACCGATCTTGATGTCGCCATGCTTGAACTCAGGATGCTCCATGATGTATTGCACCGCGTTCATGATCTCCGCCACGCCGGCCTTGTCGTCAGCTCCGAGCAACGTGGTGCCGTCAGTGGTGATGATGGTCTGGCCCTTGTGTGACAGCAGCTCAGGGAACTCGGACGGCTTCAGGAACAGGCCCGGCACACCTTTCAATGCGATGTCACCGCCGTCGTAGTCCTTGATGATCTGCGGCTTGACATCCTTTCCGGAAGCGTCCGGAGACGTATCCACGTGCGCGATGAAGCCTATGGCAGGAACTTTCTTGTCAATGTTGGACGGGATGGAGCCCATGACGTAGCCGTACTCGTCCAGGGTAGCCTCCACGCCCATATCGTTCAGCTCCTTGCATAGCAACTTCAGTAAATCCAGTTCCTTGGCAGCGCTTGGCTGTGACTCCGAATTTTCATCTGACTGAGTGTCGATGGCGACGTATCTCAGAAATCTGTCCAATATCTTTTCCATATCTCGTTATTGTAATTGTTTTTTCTCATTGACCTTTATCGCGACCCCGATAATGAACGCGATGATACCTATATAAGGAAGAAGCGCAACAGCTTCACCGTACTCTGCGTGCCACGAAGTCAGGAACAGATCCACATTCGCAAACTTGAGGATGGCGCTGACAACACCCATCAGGGCGCCGCCTGCAATAAATCCTGAAGCGATAAGCGTACCCTTTTCGTGTCTCTCTGCATTGACCTGGGCATCCTTGCTGCGGGAAGCGACGAACCACGAGATGGCGCCGCCGATGAGCAGAGGCAGGTTCAGGTCGATAGGAATGAACATTCCGAGTGCGAAAGCGAGAGCCGGTATCTTGCACATTGTCAGGACAATAGCGATGAGCGCACCGATTCCGTAGAGAATCCACGGAGCCCCGCCGCCGTTCATCAGCGGCTGGATAACGGCTGCCATTGCATTGGCCTGAGGCGCGACGAGAGCATTGTCCCCGGTGAATCCGAAGGTCTTGTTCAGCACGAGCATCACTCCGCAGACAGTGGCAGCAGCGACGGCGACGCCCGCGAACTTCCAGATTTCCTGCTTCTTAGGCGTGGTGCCGAGCCAATATCCGATTTTCAGGTCAGTCACGAACGAGCCCGCCACAGACAGCGCCGTGCAAACGACTCCGCCGATCACCAGCGCCGCCGCCATACCGGCATTGCCCTTCAGCCCGACCGCCACGAGGATCAATGATGCTATGATCAATGTCATAAGTGTCATGCCGCTGACGGGGTTCGAGCCCACGATGGCGATAGCGTTGGCAGCCACGGTCGTAAACAGGAAGGAGATGATGCCCACGATCAGCACGCCGACCAATGCCTGCCAGATGTTCTCCACGACTCCGCCCAATGCGAAGAATGCGAAAATCGCCAGCAGGGCTATGACAATGCCGAAAACAATCGTCTTCATCGGCATGTCTTCGTCTGTGCGCTCGGTGGCTTCGGCTTTTGTGCCCGGCTTTTTCGTGAACTCGCTTGCGGCAAGTCCTACGGCCGATTTGATGACTCCGAAAGACTTGATGATGCCGATGATGCCGGCTGTGGCAATGCCGCCGATGCCGATGTGACGCGCGTATTCCTTGAAGATCTGGTCAGCGGACATGTCTCCGATGGTCTGCGTGATGCCGCTGTTCATAAGGTCAATGACTTGGCCGCCCCAGATGAGATTCATCAGAGGGATGATCACCAGCCACACCAGGAAGCTGCCGCAGCAGATTATGAACGCGTATTTGAGACCGACAATGTAGCCGAGTCCGAGTACTGCAGCGCCGGTGTTCAGCTTGAGTACGACTTTGGCTTTGTCAGCGATGTGCTGGCCGATGGTGGTGACTGTGGTGGATACCGTTTCGCTCCATGCGCCGAAAGTGGCGATGATGAAATCGTAGAGTCCGCCCACGAGACCGCTGAGTATCAATGTCTTGGCATTGTTTCCTCCGCCTTCGCCGCTAATCAGGACCTGTGTCGTGGCTGTGGCTTCAGGGAAAGGATACTTGCCGTGCATCTCCTTTACGAAGTATTTTCTGAACGGAATAAGGAAGAGGATGCCGAGAATGCCGCCGAGAAGGGAGGACAGGAACATCTGCATAAAGTTCACCTCTACACCTAATATATATATGGCAGGGAGAGTGAAGATGGCGCCGGCAACCACTGAGCCGGAGCATCCGCCGATGGACTGGATGATGACATTCTGGCCGAGGCCGCCTTTTTTGCCCAATGCGCTTGTAAGGCCTACGGCAATGATGGCGATCGGAATGGCCGCTTCGAATACCTGGCCGACCTTCAGTCCGAGGTATGCGGCAGCGGCTGAGAAGATGATGACCATGATCAGGCCGACGCATACTGAATAAGGTGTGACTTCAGGATAGTTTTTCTGAGGGCTCAGAAGCGGTTCGTACTTTTCGCCCGGTTTAAGTTCTCTCTGCGCGTTCTCAGGCAGAGTCGTTCTTTTTTCTTCCATTTGCTTATCTGTCTATGTGTTTTAGCAATCCTTAAAAATTAAGTTGTTTTTGTCAGCGCGACTCTTCCGGCCGCGTCATACAAACTTAAGCAAAATCCATTTATTTCGACAGGTTTTGGGGGTGAAAATGGTGCATAAAATGTTTTTTATGAAAAAAATGATAAAAAAAGTCGGAAAAAATTTGGAGGTAATGAAAAAGTGCGTATCTTTGCAGTCCGTTTGAGAAACAACGATGCTGAAAAGCTTCAGAAACACGTTCAAACGGACAAGTTCATTGACAACATTGAGAGAGAATAAGAGGTAAAGATAGAAAAGAAAATCAG
>OHBX01000060.1_pt1 | contig 74311 bp, 64 predicted proteins | sample 1577441 | NCBI WGS metagenome assembly OHBX01 (sample SAMEA3879561, study PRJEB24766) | human gut metagenome | biome: human-associated habitat; feature: feces | place: USA | collected 1985/1987 | reverse complement strand
TTCCATTCCACGCCATACAGACTTACTGCCGGCAATATCAATCAGTCCCATATAGTACCTGGATTATAACTCTCCTCTACAACAGGCATTGCCCATCCTTCATTCTCCCAAAGCATGCAGATCCCACCATCCCGGACAGCCCGGAGGAATGGCTTGATGAGTTCAGCACCTTCTCCATCTACCAGGTACTTCCGAAAATCATCGAGCTTTGGGGCTTAAATGTCCAGACGGATGTAGAATCTAAAAAAACTTCACGCAACAGATCGGCCGATGACCACACCCTTGTTTCTGCTTCGCTGCGTACAGCTCGGCATCTCCATCCGGGATCTTGACCTTCTCACGATCGGTATGGTGAATGACATGTACGCAGAAAGCAGCAATGATGAGTACAAGGGCTATGCGCAGATCACTACGCAGATGAATTTTGATGCATTTTAGCATAATTTATGTATCTTATATAATGACAGTGTGTTGACATTAGACGCTCATTTGAGTATACTATACTTGAATGGAGGTGTTCTGTATGGCAACAACTAATTTAAATATTCGTACAGAGAAGGCAATCAAGGATCAGGCGGAGGAAATCTTCAATGAGCTTGGTCTGAATATGACAACTGCTGTAAATATGTTCCTGAGAACCGCTATCCGTGAGCATGGTATTCCTTTTGAATTAAAACTGGAAGTACCGAATGATACGACAGCCGCTGCCATTGAGGAAGGCCGAAAAATGATGAAGGATCCTTCTGCTCCGCGTTATTCCAGTATGGATGCGCTTAAGGCAGCTCTCGACGTATGAAATACGACATTCAGTTTACCAATCAGTTTAAAAAGGATTTGAAGCTTGCCAAAAAGCAAAATAAAAATCTTGATAAGCTGTTTGAGGTAATCGATATTCTGGCGAATGGCGGTACGCTGGATGCAAAATACAGGGATCATGACCTTACAGGAAACTATAAAGGCACGCGTGAGTGTCACATCGAACCGGACTGGCTGCTTATTTATGAGATTCAGAACAACGTTTTAGTACTCATGCTTTACAGGCTTGGTACGCACTCAGAACTATTCAAAAAATAGATTTAAAAAACAGAATAGCAATTTTTAACTTTTTTGATTAGTGGCTTATCTTGCGAAGAAAGCCAAGCACCTACAATCATTAACATAAGTGCGACAAAGTAAGCCCTTTGCCTTTAACAGAAAGTGTATGCCAATAAAAGTCAATGGATGAAAGTCTTTCAACAACACCTTCTAAATCTTTATCATCAACAGAAATGCATTCGTATTTCCACGGTTCATATTCGTCATATCGCTCGCTCTGCCGAGGAGTATTCATCATAATTCCAAACTCATGTTTTGCCATATACCATCACCTCCGCAACTTCCGATTTCTCAGTTTCAAAAATCCGAAGTTATAAGATTTAAATTATCCATTTTCACAACAATCCACAAAAGACTATTTCCGTTGTGGCTTGTTGTATTTATAACTATTTTCCGTATGGTGTTTTAGGTTCTGCTACCATTGACAACGGTTCCTGACTGTTCAAGTCATAGGTCACTGTCTTATGCTCCGGCTCAGTAAAGGTAGACGAGCCACCGATACCAAAATATTTTTCAAAGAAAGTCTTCAGCTTGTCAATGACACCCTGCTTCTTCTTTGCTCTGCCACCACCGCCAAAACGTGAAATCGGTGGCATAAGTTTATCTATGTCCGTTCCGGCTGTTTTAATTTCTCCATCACGGAACGCATTCTCCATGAACTTCCTTATCTTTGCAATGGGCATCATGGTACTTCTTTACGAGCATAAGAATATAATCAATGTTGATTTCTATCTGCCGGATCAGTTCTATCTCAAATACTACATCATCCGTAATGTCCGTGCTTTCCTGACGCTTGCACTTCCACTCATCACGCAAGTCCTGATATCGTCCAAGGTAATCCTGTAAATCACGTTCAGAAATCAGCTCGTTACCCTTGAACTCATCAAAGGAAAGCAAAAGATTTCTCATACGAAGAATCGCACCAAGCAAAGCAATAAAATCCTTCTGGTTCTGTTCTCCGACAATCTGTGGTTCTGACAGAGGAAACTTATTATTCAAGTATTCCATCATATCCACATACCCTGGCATTGGCTTACCATCTACAGACTCATAACCATAATAGTAATCCTTAAAACTCTGAAGTAAAACAATACCTCCGGCATTCTTATCTCCAAATAAAGAAATCGCACTATCCACACGCTTTTGCAGATTTCTAAAACATACAATATTTCCAAATGTCTTGATAGAATTCAGAATACGGTTGGTACGCGAAAATGCCTGTATCAATCCGTGCATTTTCAGATTCTTGTCTACCCACAGCGTATTCATGGTTGTAGCATCAAAACCTGTAAGGAACATATTTACTACGATCAAAATATCCAGTTCCTTGTTCTTCATGCGAAGTGACACATCTTTATAGTAATTCTGGAATTTATCACTTGAGGTATCATAATTCGTATGGAACATTTCATTATAGTCTTTTATGGCTGATTCAAGGAAGTCTCTTGAGGATTGGTCAAGTGCTGATGTATCTTCTGAATTCTCTTCATCAAGAATACCACTTGTATTCTCGTCATATTCAGCTTCATTTGCACCATAGCTATAAATAGTAGCAATACGGAGTTGCTTTGTAGGGTCAGCTGACATTTGTTTCTTAAATTCTTGATAATATAATTTTGCCATAGGCACAGACGCAACTGCAAAAATAGAATTAAAACCGCTTATACGTTGCTTTTGTTTTATCTCCTCTACTGTGCCATTTTTGCTGGATGCTACTTCTGATATGTTGGTAAGTGCATTGTAGATATAGGTTTTATCGCCACGATAGGTCTTTCTATCAAAATTGTCAAGAATATACTTTGTGACAAGACTTATTCTTTCAGGTGCCATCATAGCCTTTTCACGGGCAATGTCCCACACCTGTTCGTCATCAATATCTTCACCCATATCCATTGTTTTTACATAATCAACTCTGAATGGTAGGACATTCTTATCATTGATAGCATCAACGATCGTATATGTATGGAGTTGGTCGCCAAAAGTCTGCTCAGTTGTAAAGAACTGTGGCTTGCGAACACTTCCTGTGTTGGCAGGAAAGATAGGTGTTCCAGTGAATCCGAATAGGTGATATTTCTTGAAACTTTTTACAATGGCAGCGTGCATATCACCAAACTGGCTTCTGTGGCACTCATCGAAGATTATAACAACGTGTTTATTATATACTTCGTGGTCTTTATTTTTCTTGATAAACGTTGCAAGTTTCTGAATGGTGGTTATAATAATATGAGCATTAATATCTTCCAACTGTTTTTTCAGAATAGCGGTGGAGGTATTGCTGTTAGCTGCACCCTTTTCAAAGCGGTCATATTCTTTCATCGTTTGGTAGTCAAGATCCTTACGGTCAACTACGAACAGCACTTTATCAATATAGGGGAGAGATGAAACTAATCTTGCTGTTTTAAATGATGTAAGCGTCTTTCCAGAACCTGTTGTATGCCATATATAACCGCCGCCTGCGATAGTGCCATATTTTTTGTAGTTATTAGCGATCTCGATTCGGTTAAGAATACGTTCTGTTGCGGTTATTTGATAAGGTCGCATTACCATAAGCATATTTTCTGATGTGAATATGCAGTACTTAGTAATGATATTCAAAATCGTATGTTTTGCAAAGAATGTTCTTGTAAAGTCGATCAAATCAGGGATAACACGATTGTTTGCATCTGCCCAGAAAGAAGTAAATTCAAAACTATTGCTGGTTTTACCTTTCTTTGCGGAATTCTTATTTGCATCTTTTATTGCATTGAATCGAGTGCTGTTAGAATAATATTTGGTATTTGTTCCATTTGAGATAACGAAAATCTGCGTATATTCAAACAGACCACTCCCTGCCCAGAAACTGTCACGCTGGTATCGGTTTATCTGATTGAACGCCTCACGGATAGCTACACCTCTGCGTTTTAACTCAACGTGGACAAGTGGCAAGCCATTTACAAGGATAGTCACATCATAACGATTGTCGTGCTTTGCACCCTCGGCTGTACCGATGACATACTGATTTATGACCTGCAAAAAGTTATTGTGGATATTCTTCTTGTCAATAATGGTAATATTCTTTGTGCTTCCGTCGTCACGCTTTAAGTTCTTGATATTATCTTCTTGTATCGTTCGTGTCTTTTCAACGATACCCTCGTTTTGATTTGCTATTGAATCCTTAAAAAATCTTTCCCATTCGTTTTCAGTAAAATGATAGTCATTGAGCTTTTCAAGCTGAGTACGCAGATTTGCGATAAGATCTTTTTCGTGATGGATTTTAAGATATTCATAGCCCTGTTCTGTGAGCATATGGATAAATTCTTTTTCCAATGCTGCTTCAGATTGATAGTTGTTCGAACGTGTTTTTGCCGGCTCATACTCTGTAACAACGGTGTTTTCTGTTGTCTGTGCGACAATATTGAAATATGGCACAATAGCCGCCTCCTTTACTTAATTACTAAAAGCTGAGTAATTTATCTCTATAATATTCATATTGTTTTTGTCGTGCTTCGATCTCGGCAGGCAAGCCTGATGAAATATTATTACATAATGAATCAAACCTGTCGAGAATGGATACAATTCGTTCTTGTTCTTGTAATGGTGGAAGTTCAAATGAATATTCCATAATGGCATATTTGTTTCCACGAGGCATTTTAGCACCCTTTGAATATTGATTATCATATTCAAAAAAAGATTCAGAGGATAAGCAATAATAAAGATATTTAGATAAAATAATTTCTTTGTGTCCTCTAATTATTAGAACATCACCATTAGTTCCGCCAATATTATCAGCAAACCATATCTTTCTTAGGTATGGTCTAATATTGCCAATTAATATGTCACCACATTCATAACGAATCAATTTTCCTTCATTTGGAACATAGTTGGATTTCGTTTTTCCTTTTTTATTTTGAAGTAAGTTGTCAACGCCAACATAAGTATCTTCATTTACACTAGATGCGTCTATTCTTTCGTTTGAATAATACGCAATATCTTTTAGTTTAACTGGTGCATACCCAAACACATACTGCCACAGCTTGATCAATCCACTGTGCCACTCATCTCTCTCTCTCTCTCTCTCTCTCTCTCTCTCTCTCTCTCTCTACGTTAACAAAATATGAATTGTCGAAAGACAGAAGTGCGTCACGATAATACTCATATTGCTTTTGTCTTGCTTCGATTTCGGCAGGTAAGCCTATATTTAGGTCATTACAAATCTGCTCAAAGTTATCAAGAACATTTACCAATTTTTTTTGAACAGCTAATGAAGGTAGAGGTAGTTCTATTAATTTTAATTCACTAACTGATGGAACATTTTTTATTGCACCACCTCTTGCTACTCCATTCAGAACTTTTGAAATCGTATTTTCAAAAAAATATTGCAAATAAAATACATCTAACTCTTCAGTAGGTGTTAATTTCAATAATGCTTGGTTTATTACTCCTTCTGGAGCATTTTTCGGAATCACAAGTGTTTTCCCAATTGTTCCAGAACAACTGACTATCATATCTCCTGGATTAACTGCAAATCTTTTTAATTCAGAAAATTTATTTTTATCAATATAATATCTGAAATTCAAATTACGGTAAATAGCGTGCTGTTGTTCATATACGGCATATCCCTCAGTTGTGAATATTTCCTTTTTTAATGCTCCGCCAAATGGTCCACGCACAAAAGTACATACATCACCTAATTTTACTGTTTTTATATTTCTATTTGAGGTCAATAATTTATCTCTGTAGAATTCATACTGTTTCTTTCTCGCTTGCAGCTCCGCTTGCAGCTCCGCTTTAAGCGATGTGAAGTTGTCAAGTATTCGGACAATTTCACGTTGTATCTCCAACGGAGGTACGGGGATTTCAACTTTACACATCTTATCTTTAGATACATTAAATCTGGTAACACCACTTGCAGTTTTACCTATTTGACGTCTTAAATCATAAGTCCTAAAAAGGTGCTTAGCGTAATCTGGAAAAAGTAGGCTTTTGTCATTCAATCTCAAAAAGAAACAGAAACTATTTAAATACAATTCTTGACTAGGTACTTTTGTTATAACCGCAGACATACCACATTCATAAGATGTTTCTGACGAGCCCGTAAATACTATATCTCCATATTCAAGAGTTCGCTGTTTTTCATTTTCCTTAATTCTAACAGTTTCTGTTGGTTCTATATCAAGAGCAGAATTTCCATAAACATTTTTATATGTGATAAATGCTTTATTTCCGTCTTTAAAATCATCTTTTGATTTTCCAGTTAATCCACCATAGAACTTGCCAATATCACCAAGCTTTTTATATTCTACACCGTCAGGACATAACTCCTGAATCAGTTCTTCTAATCTGCTCATCGCATCATCTCCATTATTTGTTCATGTGAATAATCCTCAACTTGTTTCCGAAGTATATATTCTTCACTTGTTTTATATGTATCATCATATTTCGTCTTTGCAATTGGAGAAAAATAATAGCCATAGCCTTCCAATACCGGATTAAAATCACTTGTAACTGCACAAGTCACCTTTGCTGTGTTTTTTCCTTTATAATCACCTAAACGTAATGTTACTTCACGAAGCGAAAGTTTTTTAAACCCTTGTTCAAAAAATAAAAAGCAAATGCCTCCTACCTTGGCTTCTGAATAATAAGCAAGACAATCTGGCTTTTCACGTCCTATTTTATCAATAAACTCCTTTTCGTTACTGGTCAATTCTTCATGGTTACCAACTTTTTTCAAAATCTTATCAAAACCAAAATGAATACCGTCGATTATCCGAATATTTTCAGCCGGATAAACTGTAGGGATAAAACTGCTCCCATCGTCATATGCCCAAAATGTCAAATAATTATTACCTGATCCCCACTTTTTTATTTCAGCTCTTGCCGTTTGTGGACTGTCTGCCCAATATGACAGTTTTTGTCCTGGAAAGAGATTTGAATACCTATTATCCTTTCTGCTTAATCTTAGATTTCCGCTATGAAGTTCACTTACTGTTTTTCCATAATAACTATCGTTAAATTCAAGGCATCTAAAAAAATCAAAATCATGTGATTCTATTATCGGCAATTCTTGATGTTTCCATATATCCATTCCCAAATATTGATTTGGAAAAAATTCTCCCATAATTACACCTCGATTTCTGCAATGATCTTGTCTATCTCATCACGAAACACCTGTTCACGAGCAACTATCTCTTTGATCTCAGCATTAAGCTTGACAATATCGATCTTTTCTCTTGTGTCCTCAGCCTCAACATATGTTGAAACAGAAAGATTATAGTCATTTTCTTTGACCTCATCATAATCGGCAAGGTGCGAAAAATGCGTTATCTCGCTGCGTTCAGCAAAGCAGCCAACGATCTTGTTTATATTTTCGGGAGTAAGCTTATTATTGTTCGTAACCTTGATACATTCATTTGTAGCGTCAATAAATAAGGTCTTGCTGTCTGTTTTACATTTTTTCAGCACCATAATGCAGGTGGCAATAGAAGTGCCAAAGAAAAGATTTGCAGGAAGTTGCATTATACAGTCAACAAAGTTATTGTCTATCAAGTATTTTCGAATCTTCTGCTCAGCACCGCCACGATACATAATTCCCGGGAAACATACGATCGCAGCCGTTCCGTTAGATGCGAGCCAGGAAAGGCTGTGCATTATGAACGCCATATCAGCTTTGCTTTTTGGTGCAAGTACACCTGCAGGGGCAAAACGTGGGTCGTTTATGAGCAGCGGATTGTCATCGCCAGCCCATTTTATTGAGTAGGGGGGATTAGAAACTATCAGTTCAAACGGCTCATCGTCCCAATGTGCAGGTGCGATAAGAGTATCTTCGCAAGCAATATCAAATTTGTCAAAACCAATATCGTGTAAAAACATATTGATACGACAAAGGTTGTAGGTTGTGATATTTATTTCTTGACCATAAAAGCCGTTGCGTATCTTATCTTTTCCAAGTACCTTTTCCGCCTTTAAAAGAAGCGAACCACTTCCGCAGGCTGGATCATATACCTTATTGATTTCAGTTTTGCCAACTGTGCCAAGTCTTGTAAGAAGTTCTGATACATCGGCAGGAGTGAAGAATTCACCACCGGATTTTCCTGCGTTGGAAGCATACATAGTCATAAGATATTCATAAGCATCACCAAATGCATCTATATCGTGATCTTTGACGTCACCTAGGTTCATATCTGCCACGCCGTCAAGAAGCTTACAGAGCTTTTCGTTTCTCTTTGCAACTGTTGAGCCAAGCTTGTTGCTGTTTACATCAAAGTCGTCAAAAAGCCCTGCAAAGTCTGATTCCGATTCGCTGCCTTTTGCAGATTCTTCAATGTGACGGAATACTCTTTCAAGCGTTTCATTTAGGTTCTCATCATTTTTCGCTGCTGATCTTACATTACAGAAAAGTTCTGATGGAAGAATAAAGAAACCTTTTTCCTGCACTAATCCCTCACGGGCTTCTTCTGCGTCATTATCACTCATTTGAGCGTAATCAAAATCAGTATTTCCCGCTTCGAGTTCGCCTTCATTTATGTAGTTAGTTATATTTTCAGAAATATATCTGTAAAACATTGTGCCGAGGACATAGTTTTTGAAATCCCAACCATCAACTGCACCTCTGAGTTCATCTGCGATCGCCCATATGGCACGATGAAGCTCATCTCGTTCCTGTTCTTTTTTTGTATCAACTGTCATTGTAATTTCTCCAATTAATCTATTTTTTTGTACAAGTAGTTTTACTACATTATACCACTTATTCTTTCAAAAAGCTATACATTTTCAAAAAATATTTTGAGCAGATAACTGTCTGGTAAAAGTTATCTGCTCGAAAATTATTAAAACTTCATATTAATATCGCAAAGCTTCTTGTAGCGTTCTTCGCTTAGCTTTCCTATCTTGTGGTTTCTTCTTTGCAGTACCACCCAATCGCCAAGTTTTTCACCCTCAAAAATAGTTCGTTTTGTTATATCTGAACTTCCGTTATTTTGTTGTATATATCTTTTATATTGTTCATATCTTCTTTCCCATTCTGCAGCTAATGGGTCAAGTGTTACTCCTAATGATACAAGAGCTTCTTCTTGTGATCGAGTCAGCTTACCCGTCTTATATTTCTCTCTTTGTGCTTGCAACCAGTTGCCTAAAAAGACACCTTTGTAGTAATCACGCTTTGGTGTATTGGCAGTGCCATATTCCTCTTTGTATTCACAGAGTAAAGCATACCCTTTTTCCCAAGAATCGTTTGCTTTTTTTTACGATCAATGAATTACAGGCGTTGCACCTCTGACTGTCAAGGAATGCAGACGGCTTGTATTCTTGGATTTTGCCGCATTTGTTATGCTTTATTGCTATCTTAGTCCTTTGAACAACAAATTCGCCTAAAACTGTGTATTCATCTCCGGTTAGGTTATGTACTCTTTCGGTGTATAGCTCAGTTGTCATATTTCTAGGGCGGCATATTCGGCAGCCTGGACATTTTAAAAAGTTATAAAATTTACAACTGAATACATGCCCACAACCCTTGCTTCTCATAGTTATTATTAAGGATCCACGATCATAGCTAATAAATTCATAGTTCCTAAATTCTTCTAGTCTTTTCCTTACGTCCCGTTCATTCAACCGATTTTCACATATACACCGAACATGGTCAAAAATGAATTTACGTGGTTTGATCTGTATTGTTTCGCCACAGATTTTATGATATATCTTTAATTTTAAATTTAACGATCTAAATGGCTCTAGCGGTTCATACTGTCCTTTACCAGCAAAGTCTATCAGCTTTTTGTACCTTTCCTCTATTGGCTTATTAGCGTCGCAATAAGTACAGCCCCAGCCCTCTGTGAGTGATGTAGGTGTTGCATAGAAGCTTTTACCGCACTCAGCACAGTGGTATTTTTGTATAATAGGCGGAGCATTTTCAAACCGATGTATGATTTCCTGCACATCTGGAAATAGGTACATTAAAAGTGGGAGCATTGATCTAGCACTTGTACTCAGAGGGCTGAGAATACTTATACACAAGTATTTTTTAGATCCGCATTAAACAAAGTTGCAAGTTTTGAAGCATTAAACGCAGCGATAAAATCTTCATACCTATTTGTTTTATGACCAAGTTCTCTTAACTTGTTGTATATCAAATGTTTTAGATCAGTTACATTGCAGTTTGTATTTGAATTAAAAAGAGCTTGTGCATAGTCGGTGTATTCATTTTCCATAGCTAGGTCTTTGATCGCTAATTCTGTATAATGGGATAAGTCATATTCACATTCGTGGCCCTTGATACCGGTATATTTATACAATGGGGTCTTGTGTTTGTGACAAGTACATACGCCTGAAAGGTGATGAGCACTGTGTATATATGGTTCTCCAAATATTTCAATGTCATTTTCTATGCATTGTGGGCATATGTGAATTTCCCTTATCATCGTATTTACCGGAGCGTTTAGTGGATCAGGCTTTCTGGACAAATTATTTACATATCGTGTTTGTTGTCCTACAGACAAAAACATAGCCTCAAAAGAAAATATTGACATAGATAAGAACATTTCTTTGAGATCCTTTTGAATGAAAAACTCTCACTTAGGCATAATAGTTCATATCGAATGTCATATTTCAGAGAGCCAATTTTGAAGTTGAATTTATTAAGATATGCGTCTGCAAAAGTTGTTATCGGCAAACCATTTTTCTTTGCCAGACGATGTATCCAGGAATACATTAATTCATCAGGATAAGGGTTTATGTATACAGGAATAACAGGCATTTATTTGTCCTCTTTATCTATACCAAGAAAGTTCTGCATTTGAATTACACTTGGAGTGTTCTTTTTACGCAGATCTGATCTTGTGCGTTGCTGTTTTGTAAGCTGTTCTATTACCAATTTGCTTATTTCTCTTTCGGTCTTTCCAGCTGATGATTTTTTCCTTATTACCTTTTTGAAAGCGTCTTCTATTTGTGTCGGAGTGTATTCATCATAGATAGCAGTGATATTTGCCACGACATTTTTTATTTGTACCTTTTCCTCTCTGCTGTTATTATTTAATATTTTCTCGGTTTCTTTGAGTTGTTTGGCTTCATCTTCTATTTTATCAAGCTCAAGCTTTGCATTGTCATTTATCTCTTGCATAAGATAATCGCTAAAGTCAGAATCAAGATTTTCCAATACATCACGAAGTCCAGCAAAATGTTTGTTAGTTACAGCATATATATACTTGCTGTTTATTTCAGGTTTTTTCTTTCTGCTTAAATAATCAATGTTCATGTATATGTAAATGCCGATAAGCTGGTCTACGATCCCCTTTGTAACATCATACAGGGCGTCTGCTATCTCCTCTGAAACTGTAACAGGTTTATCAAACCATTGGTATCGGAAAAGTTCGTTTACAAGAAAGTAAAAGAATTTTTTATCTATACAATACATATTTCCATTAATGACATTGCCGACTCTTCGAGGTGTTCTGAGTGTTTTAAACATTTTGGCTTTTGCGTCCTCTGTACCCACAACTGCTGTTGCGACCTTAGTTCTGTTTGAGAGTGTAAGCAGAGAATCAAAAGAGTTCTCTCTTGTATGCGAAAAATCTATCAGTTGTATTTCGTCGAAAATGATGATGCCAATAGCGAACTTTTCTACATATTCGCGGATACGCTCTGCTTTTGCACCTAATGTCCTTATTTTCATTATCTCAGCGGAATATATGGGTTTGATATTTCCCAAGGCTTTATCGATAGCGTCACCTATACCGTCATACAAAGCAGAAAAATTGCTGTTTGGGATACAGTTGACAACAAGATATGTTATCTGAGGAAAATACTCTCGGTTTTCTGTTGTGTGCATAATGACTTGCGGATAGTATGATACAAGCATTTGTATTGCGGAACTTTTGCCACAGCCTGAATATCCGATAAGAGAAAAGCCTGCGTCTGTGGAAGCACTTGAATCGCCTACCAAAATATTTGAGGCGGCGTATTCCTGGTTTTCCACGGAATAAGATACCTTATCATTGTCAGAATGAAGAATGTGACGTGATCTGTATGATGTTATCAAGGCATTGTAGAAAGAAAGCTCAAGCTCTGCATGAAATGGAAGCGGAAAGCGTATGCTCCTCAGAGATCTTATCTGAAGTATCTTATCAATGGTTGACATACTCTTTATCTTACCGTAATCAAAATCAGCCATAGTTTGGCTATATGACGATATGATGTTTCTTCCTGTTCTCGGATATGGTAGAGCTTCTATGTATGGATTGCCAGCGTCTATTGCTAGTTTGGCTTTAACATATCGTGCAGGAACTATCCGCTGTTCTTTTAGATCGTAATCATCATACTGTGACACGCCTTCTTCACATGTTACATAAGTATATTTTGCCATTCGTTATTTCCCCAAGTTTGATATCAGTTGTTGTCATAAAAGTCCTGCAAAGCTTCTTCAAAGCTTGCATAATCCCGATACTCGGTCACACTGTTTTCTTTTTGTTCATCTGCTGAAATGTTTTTGGACGTTTCATCTTTGCTTTCAAGTCTTGTGCTTATCTTGCCCTCATAAGATACTCTTTGCTTGTCGATCTCACGGGAGCTTCGTATGTCCGTTGTTTGTGAGTGAACGTTTTTCTTTGCTGACTTAACGATACTCTCGTTGTTTGCATACACGGCAGTGTCTATTTTTTCGTTGTCTATCCTGCCCTTAGCCTGCATTTTCTTTTTTGCACTATAATATTCTTCATATTGTTTCATTGTAAGTCCCTTATAGTCGCTGTTGCCTGTAATGAGGACGTTTAGTGGTATCTTTATCAGCTCGGAATTTCTGATGTAGTATATGGCGCTCACATCACGCATATCCATTCTCACTTCAAATGGCATACGCTTTGTGCCTGCGGCATACATTTCTGACATCAGCCGTTTATCGTTAGGTGCAAAGTACCACAAGCCTTTGTAGCTTATGCCTCGTTTTGATATCTTGGCTTTGATAGGCGTCATCAGGCTGTAAAGGTATTGTTCAAGAACAGGTATCGGCTGCGGCATTCCATATTTTTTTGAGCCGTATTCCCACAATATTGCAGGAACAGGAGCTATGTTCTTTTCTATCATTTCTTTTGTGAGAGGGTATGTTTCAAGGTGCTGCTGATTATGTGCTAACACAAAGTTTATCACCATTCGGGTGTAATCGTGTATGGTGAGAGAAGCTTCTTTGTGATGAAGAGAATCATATCTTTTCTCGATAAGTCCATGATTTTCGAGGTGAACATTCTGCTTGGCGTGCATTTGATGAAAGGCTTGCTCAACAACGCCCTTGAGAGAGCCTGACGCACCGCTGACTATTTGTTTTTCAATTCCGATCTCGTTGCATATTCTGTCAAACTCATAGCTTTTAAATTCGCTTCCACGGTCAACTCTTATTCTTTTGGGGATAACACCTGACGGCCATAGTCTTTTGTTATTAAATTCGATACCGTATTTTTTACAATATTCCTGCTTATCATCAGCTAGATTCAAAAACAGATTTGTTATGCCGAGAATAGAGTTATTGTCAAATGCAACTGACACTGCAAGTATTATCCTAGAATATACGTCTATCATAAAATACACGATAGGGCGGCCTATTGCCTGGTCAGGGTCAAGCTCAGATACCAGAGAAACATCAGCCTCGCAAGCGTCGATCTCTACCATATCCGCAGGTCCATAAACGTCTTTCAAAGAATCGCTTATGAGAAGTCTTTTGTTGTTCCGCTGTTCAGCGGCAGAGGTTTTTATCAGATCTTTTTCTTCCTTTGTCAGGTGTTTTTGAGCGTAATAGTAAAACTGACCCAACGTTGGACGTTCTGACTCAGGCATAAGGATATATGACGTTACTCCGTCAATGAGTTCTGTCATTGTGTAATATTTCATATTCATTCTTTGAAATGAATTGCGTAATGTCTTTTGTCTTCCAGACTTGTAATCTGCTAATGCTTCTTCAAATCTTGATAGTGTTTGTTCGTCTAAATATATATTTGATTCAACATATTTGGACTTCTGTCCCGGTTTATTTGTGTACTGATATGTTTTGCCTTTGTTTACACCAAAACTCTTTTTGTCAAGCAGGGAATATGGTTTCATACCGCTTTGAAAGTATCTGGTGCATAGTCTCCAAAATGAGTTCTTCGCAATATCATATTTGTTCAAGAGCTGTTTTAATTCTGGTTTGTCATGTTTTCCATAGAGTCTTGCATATGACGGGCCATATATGTTTACAACTTCCTGTAAGAGCTTAAATTTGGTTTCAAACTTTTTTCTTGCTGATTCTGAAAGAACATTAATATCAAATATTATTGTATCTTCATCTTTTTCAATGATAATGCTTTCATCATTGATACTATCTGTTACCATTTCGATATCAAAAAAGGCTAATTCAAATTTTGATGTATCCATTAAACATAAGACCACAGTATCACCAAGGATAGAGATCACCCTATATCTAGTATGATTATATTTGTTAGATAAGATATTGCCCACGGCAAAAATTGGGTCATTCATCGCAGTATTCACCCCATATTTTATCCAGATCGTCATTGGTTAGAATTTTATGTTCCATATCGCAGCTGATTTTTTTCGTGGCGATATTATGCCTTATATTACTGTATCTATCAAAGACACGGCTTTCATCATAATATTCTGTAACAAGCCTTATATTTGATGCAAATATTGTATTAACGTCCTCTTTGAAAAGCATATCAAACTCAATATTGTTACGTTTCCAGTAGAGCTTTTCTATACAGAGAATTTCCAAGGTACGCTTGCTTAGGTCACGGTCAGATTTCACAGAATATGCGTGCAGTTTATTATTTTTCTTTGTGACAAGGAAATCGGTTGTCATAATATGATCAGAATTGCCTGGGTGTTTAAAACCATATTTATTAGCGATCTTACTGGTGATATTGCGGTCAAGAGGGTATTGCTCCCGAATATCTATATTATTATCGTCCCAACGGAGAATGTAGTACCATAAAGTTTTTGCCTGTGACAGGCAATGAACGCCACGTCCTGTTTTCCAATCCTTAATGACGGAAGTTGTCCCCAAGCATTGAACTCATTGGTCATCACATATGGCTTGTACTTTGCACCCTCGCCGGATCCTTGTCCCCTTGCTAGTTTCGTTGCTCTGGATATACGTTTGCTCATATATTCACCCCACGAAAAAAAGAGCGGTCATGCACAATGCATGATCGCTCTTCACTGTCGCACTAAAAGAAATCCATTTATATTTTTAAAATGACTTGTGCTATTCGATATTTTCTAACTAAATAGTAGCAAATCATGCATAAAAATATGCTAACTTTTAGCGAATATTTTGCGAACTTTTAAATATATTCCATTTTAAATTCAAACTCGAGTTTGTGAATAATATATTAATGTTCCATTTTAAAATCAAAATCGTATTTGTGAACTTTTTGTTAATGTTCCATTTTAAATTCGAATGTTCCATTTTAAATTCAAAATTCACAAGTTTGTTATAACAATCACAGATGCAAAACTCTTTCCTTTATCTCCTGAGTTCTGCCCTGATTCCAGAACTGTGTGCCGATGTAGCCGCAGGTACGTCTGGCAACGTTCATGGTGTTCTGATCTCTGTTGCCGCAGTTTGGACATTCCCAAACAAGCTTGCCGTCATCTTCTGCTATCTTTATCTCGCCGTCAAAGCCGCACTTCTGACAGTAGTCGCTCTTTGTGTTCAGCTCTGCATACATGATGTTCTCGTAGATATGCTGCATAACTGCCAGAACAGCCTCAATGTTGTTCTGCATATTAGGAACTTCTACATAGCTGATAGCTCCTCCCGGTGAAAGAGCCTGGAACTGCGATTCAAAGGTGAGCTTGTCAAATGCGTCGATGTTCTCGGTAACGTGAATGTGATAGCTGTTTGTGATATAGTTTCTGTCTGTTACGCCCTCGATTATGCCGAAACGTTTCTGAAGGCATCTTGCAAACTTGTATGTCGTTGACTCAAGAGGTGTGCCGTAAAGACTGAAATCAATGTTTGTTTCCGCTCTCCACTTTGCACAGGCGTCATTAAGATGCTGCATAACTTTCAGTGCGAAAGGCGTTGCAGAAGGGTCGGTGTGTGATTTGCCTGTCATATATCTTACGCACTCGCACAGACCTGCATAGCCAAGCGAGATAGTGGAATATCCGCCGTAAAGGAGCTTGTCGATAGTTTCGCCCTTTTTAAGTCTCGCCAGTGCACCGTTCTGCCAAAGAATAGGTGCAACGTCAGACGGCGTGCCTTTAAGTCTTTCGTGACGGAGCATAAGTGCACGTCTGCAAAGTTCAAGTCTTTCGTCAAATATCTTCCAGAACTTGTCCATATCTTTGTATGACGAGCAGGCAACGTCAACAAGGTTTATTGTAACAACGCCCTGATTGAATCTGCCGTAATACTTAGGCTTGCCGTTTTCGTCAAGGTATGTGGTAAGGAAACTGCGGCAGCCCATGCAAGGATAGCACTGACCGTTGCCGTTCTTGTCTACCTTCAGTTCTTTCATTTTCTTCTCGCTTATATAGTCAGGCACCATTCTCTTTGCGGTGCACTTTGCAGCAAGCTTTGTAAGCTCCCAATACTTTGAGCCTTCTCTTATATTGTCCTCTTCAAGGACATATATGAGTTTCGGGAACGCAGGGGTGATATAAACGCCCTTTTCGTTCTTTACGCCCTGAATACGCTGTCTGAGCATTTCCTCGATTATAGCTGCAAGGTCATCTCTTGTCTGACCCTCAGGGACTTCGTCAAGGTACATGAAAACGGTAACGAAAGGAGCTTGACCATTGGTAGTCATAAGTGTGATGACCTGATACTGTATCATCTGGACGCCCTGAACTATCTCAGCCTTTACTCTCATTTCGGCTACCTTATTTATGGTATCTTCATCGGCAGGTATATTAAGCTCTGCGAACTCTTTTTTTACCTCACGGCGGTACTTGTCACGGGATATCTGAACGAACGGTGCAAGGTGAGAAAGAGTGATGCTCTGTCCGCCATACTGTGAAGAGGCTATCTGAGCGATAGACTGTGTAGCGATATTGCAGGCTGTGGAAAAGCTATGCGGCTTTTCTATCATGACCTCGCTTATGACAGTGCCGTTTTGCAGCATATCCTCAAGGTTGACAAGGCAGCAGTTGTGCATATGCTGAGCGAAATAGTCAGCGTCATGGAAATGTATCATGCCTTTCTCGTGAGCCTCAACGATATCGTCAGGGAGCAGGAATCTTCTTGTGATATCCTTGCTGACCTCGCCTGCCATGTAATCTCTCTGCACTGAATTTACAGTAGGGTTCTTATTGGAATTTTCCTGCTTAACTTCCTCGTTCTCGAAATTGAGCAGGGAAAGTATCTGCTTATCTGTAGTATTAGCCTGTCTAACGATAGAACGCTCATAGCGGTAGGTGATATAATGCTTTGCCACGGTATATTTTCCGTGACGCATGATGTCAGCCTCGACCCAGTCCTGAATAGTTTCAACGTCCATTGCTCTGTTCATTTCTGAACACTTATTCTCGATATTTTGGGCTATCTCTTCTATTTCTCCCTCTGAAAGCCTATCCTTTTCCTCGACTGTAATATTGGCTTTCGCAACGGCATTTTCGATTTTCTCTCTGTCAAAAGTGTTCTCCGCTCCACTTCTTTTGATGATCTTCAATTATACCCTTCCCTTCGCTTTATCTGTCTTGACCACTATATATTGTGGTTGGTTACTTTTTATACAACATAATATTGAACATTTACTATTATACCACAATAAGAATATAAGTCAAGGGCATAGAATGATAAATAATCTACAAAAATATGAGTTTAAAACAGAGCAGTTTGCCGAAAAAGTATTACAAATGATTACAAACACTTGATTGACAAAAAGTGTGAAAATTCATGGCGGATCTGTAGGCAAAGTCAGGCGAGTTAGACGCATTATCTCATATGAACAAATTGTAAAAGAAGTGGCATAGTTTTATTACGTTCTTGACAAAATGGGAGCGTTATGCTATAATATTAAAGTTGAATGCGCCAGTAGCTCAGCTGGATAGAGTGACTGGCTACGAACCAGTAGGTCGGGGGTTCGAGTCCCTTCTGGCGCACCAGGTCACTTGTAGTGACTGGCATAGCACGTCTTACAATTTGTAAGGCGTGTTTTTTATTTCTCTCATTGCAAAAGCCTTGCCAATGTGGTATAATATAACCGTTAGGAGGCTTTAACTATGAGCGTTGAGAAAAAGAAAACTAAGGTCGATCTTGTGACGGGATTTCTCGGAGCAGGAAAAACCACTTTTATAAAAAAATATGCCCGCTATCTTATTGATAAGGGCTGTAAAATAGGCGTGCTGGAAAATGATTTCGGTGCGGTGAATGTTGATATGCTGCTTTTGCAGGACCTTTTGAGCGACAACTGCGACCTTGAAATGGTTTCGGCTGCCGATAAGGATTGCCACAGACGGCGTTTCAAAACAAAGCTTATTGCTATGGGTATGCGTGGACTTGACAGGGTGATAGTCGAGCCGTCGGGTATCTATGAGGCTGACGAGTTTTTTGATGTGCTGAGGGAAGAACCTCTTGATAACTGGTATGAAATAGGCAGCGTTATAACTATCGCTGACGCTTGCCTTGATACGAACCTTTCTGAGGCGTCGGATTATCTCCTTGCCTCCCAGCTTTCAGAGGCAGGCATTGTGCTGATGAGCAGGTGTCAGGAGGCGTCACAGCAGGAGATAGCTGATACCCTTGAGCACCTTGCGGCAGTGCAGAAGAAATTCCGCTGCCACCGCATGACAAAGCCTGAGATAATAATGAAAGACTGGTCGGAGCTTACAGATGATGATATGGAGAAGATCGCAAACTGCGGCTATGAGCCTGATTCTCATGAAAAGCTGTGGTTCGATCAGGATAAGGCTTATACTTCGCTGTATTTCATGAACATGAAACTGCCTGATAACGCAATGGAAGAAACTGTCCGCAAGCTTATGAGCGACAGGGATTGCGGCAAGATATTCCGTGTTAAAGGCTTTATGCAAAATGAAGAGGGCAAATGGCTTGAGCTTAACGCCACACATAAGAATATCACTGTTCAGCCTATCGAAAGAGGTCAGGCAGTGTTTATCGTCATAGGCGAGGGGCTTGATAAGGAGCGTATAAGCGGCTATTTCCTGTCTGTATAATGTCAAAATATCGTAAAATAAATGCGGAATGTATTGTATATTTATCGGGATAATGGTATGATATTTGTAGGGGCGAACAGTGTTCGCCCGCATTTGTTCGTTTGCACAAAATTGTGACCGATCAGAATATGTGGGCTGTGGAGGACGCCAGCCCCTACATTTTACATCATATCTACAATAGCATTTTAAATAAACGGCAGCAAGGTGCTGTAAATATCATAAAAAAGCTCTGCTTGGAAACAGCAGAGCTTTTTTTCTAGTCTTTCGGGGATTGTACCGCATCGTAGCCGGTTTCTCCAGTCCTTATTTTTACCGCCTGACGAATGTAATAGCTGAATATCTTGCCGTCGCCCGGGTTTCCGGTGTAGGCGGCTTTTTTTATCGCCTCGATAGTTCTTTCTTCCCATTCCTCAGAGGAAACAACTATCTCAAATTTTATCTTAGGCAGTACCTGAATGTCTACCTTCTGTCCTCTGACATACTCTGACATTCCACGCTGCACGCCGCAGCCCACTACCTGATATACTGTTATTCCGTTTACGCCTATCTCGGAAAGTGCGTCCTTTACGTCCTGATAAGCCTCTTCTCTTACGATAGCCTCGATCTTTATGAGCGTCGAGGAGTTTTCGCTGTTTGCCATTTCAAACACCCCATTCCAATTTGTGATTATTCAAGTCCGTTGAATGACGGATAAGCTGTTTCGCCGTGCTGAGTGATGTCAAGACCGAGCATTTCGTCCTTGGCGTCAACTCTTATCTTGCCTGTGATAAGTCTTGTTATGCCGTAGCACACCAGCGTGCCTGCCACTGCGATAACGACTGTTATGCCTATACCGGCTGCCTGTGCACCGAACTGTGCCCAGTCGCCGTATATCGCACCGTCATAGCCGCCCACAGACGCCTTTGCGAAGATACCGGTGAGAAGTCCGCCCCAGATACCACCTGTGCCATGACAGCTGAAAGCGTCAAGTGCGTCGTCAAAGCCGAATTTTCTCTTGCCGTAGGATATCATGATAAAGCATACAGGGCTTGTTGTAAGACCTATTATTATAGCTGCCCATACCGGTACAAAGCCTGCACCTGGAGTTATGCCTACCAGTCCTGCGACAACGCCTGTGCAAGCACCGATAAGTGTAGGCTTTTTGTTTTTGATAATATCACAGAGCATCCATGAGAGAAGTGCTGCCGCAGCAGACGCAGCCGTTGTGATGAACGCATGAGCTGCCTGACCGTTTGCGGCAAGTGCTGAACCTGCGTTGAATCCGAACCAGCCGAACATCAGCAGTGACGCACCTATCATTACTGTTGGTATGTTGTGGATACGGTAAGCTGCGTGGTCATAATCCTTTCTCTTGCCAAGAAGGATACAAAGAACAAGTGCCGAAACGCCTGAGCTTATGTGAACAACATCTCCGCCTGCAAAGTCAAGAGCACCGATTCCGTCAAGACCGAGAACGCCGCCCTTTGCCCATACCATGTGAGCAAGAGGATAATATACAACTACCGACCACAGCACAATGAAAACAAACAGTGATTTGAATTTCATTCTGCCTGCCACTGCACCGGTGATAAGTGCAGGAGTGATGATAGCGAACATCATCTGGAAACAGCAGAACACCATGTTTGGTATGCTTGCACCGTCTGTGTAGCCTTTGGTAAGGGAAACGCCCTCAAGTCCAAGCCATTTAAAGCTGCCGATAATGCCGTTGTCTGTTGGTGCAAATGCCAGTGAGTAGCCTAAGAGCACCCACATAACAATGCCTGTTCCGATGATGAAAAATGAAGTCATCATTGTGTTTACTGTGTTTTTCTTTCTAACAAGACCGCCGTAAAAGCAAGCCAGACCCGGCGTCATAAAGAACACCAGTGCCGAGCATATAAGCATAAATCCTATATCCGCATTCATTGTGTTTTCCTCCCAAGCTTATAAAAAATAGTGCGAAAACTGAAAATGAGCAATAAAAAAAGTCCACCTCAGCACTTGCACATACTTCCGCAAGCGTTTGGTGAACATCATCGTTCATTGATATCAAATTGTGTTTTATTTTTCCGGATAATAAAACTTATAACATAATATATTATATTCGCAGCCACAGGATTTGTCAAGGATTTTGTCATCATCTTTATCATCTTCGTGAACTTAGACAACATATGCAAATATTAATAAAGCGGGATTTGTGCATTATGCCGCACATTTCCCGCTTATATATTGTGCTATTTTACTGTTTTGTTTGTATACTTTCCGTAGTAGATAGTGCCCTTATAGTTTCTGCGTGCTCTTATCCTGAATTTATAAGACTTGTGTCTGTTAAGACCCTTTGCAGTGTAGGAAGTCTTTGAGGTTGTGGCGAGCTTTTTCCATTTGCTGCCCGACTTTATGTAGACCTCATAGCTTGTAGCCTTTGATACTTTTCCCCATGTGAACTTCACTGTGCTGCCTGAACGTTTTGCAGACTTTATGGAAACTGATCCGGGAAGAGTGCAGACTGTGAGCTGAACAGGCTTGCTGTACTGTATAACATTGTCGCTCACATAGTATGCCTGAACTCTGTATCTGTACATAGTTCCGGCAGCTTTTTTAGAGTTTGTATATGTGAGGGAAGTGGTGTTGCCAAGCTTTTTGTAGTTGTTGCCCTTGCCTGTCCACTGTATTATGGTGTATCCGGCAGCACCGCTTGCAGCCTTCCATGTGAAAGTATTGGAGCTTGTGGTGTTGGATTTTGATTTAAGGCTTGTAGGTGCGTTGGCGGAGCTTATGGTGATAGTCTTTGCCGAGTAATTTCCGCAGTATGCAGCACCGTTGTAGTTTCTTATGGCTCTTACTCTGAAATAATATGTGCCGCCGTCAGAAAGTGAGCCGACGGTGTAGGTTTTCTTTGAAGTAGTGCCAAGGGTTTTCCATGTGCCATTCGAGTACATATCCACCTGATAGGAATTAGCCTTTGATACCTTGTTCCAGTTCAGGGTAACTGAATTTACGTTTGTGCTGCAAACGGTGAAAGAAACATTTGCAGGGAGCGTGCAGGTAGATATAACGTCAGAGTATGCACCTGTGATACATTCGCCTGTTGAGTCGTTGAAAGCTCTCACCTTGTATTTACGCATCGTGCCTGAGCTTTTTCCTGAGTTCGTAAAGCTTGTGGACTTAACTGAGCCAAGATAAGCATAATCATCGTTCTTGCCTGTCCACTGATATACCTCATAGCCTGTTGCGTTCGCAACTGCATTCCAGCTTAAAGTGTTGGAGGAAGATGTGTTTGAAACGCTGTAAAGTCCAGTGACTTTGTTTGGTATATCGGCAACAACTGCGTTTACATATGTGCAGTCGCCATAATAGTAATTGCCGCCATAGTATCTTCTCGGCATTACTCTGAAATAATTAGTTCCGCTCTCGGTTATCCCGCTAACTGTATAGGACAGATTTGTTGTGGAATTTATAGTTTTCCATGCACCGTTCTCGTAATGCTCAACAAGGTAGTCTGTCGCTTTTGAAACTGCTGACCAGTTAAGGGTAACAGAAGTTCCGCTTGCATATGCTCCTATCCATGAGATAGGGTCAGGCAATGTGCAGGTCGCCAGAGTGTTGGAGAACGAACCGTATACACGCTGTCCTGATGCGTCGCTGTAAGCTCTTACCTTGTATTTACGCATTGTGCCTGAGCTTTTTCCTGAGTTTGTGAAAACAGACTCAGTGGTAGTGCCGATAAGGTTGTATTTATCACCTTTGCCTGACCACTGCCATACTTCATAGCCTGTGGCGTCAGAACTTGGGTTCCACGCAATGGTATTGGAGCTTGTGGTATTTGATACTGAGATAAGGTCAGATACCCAAAGCGGCTGCTCGTCTGCATACCATACGTTCACGTCAGTATAGGCAGGAATACCTGAAACAGTTCCGCTGCCTGAATACTGCCACATATCCATTCTTCCGTCATAGTTCGTGTTCTTGGTATAGTGTGCCAGCCAGATAGGATATTTCTGTCCCAGTGCAGCACCGTCTATGTAGTAGTTGAGCCATGTGTAGTTCGCATAAACGCCTGCACTGTAGCCCGATTTTATTATGGTATCACAGAAGGCATTGCAAAGTGCAGTTTTCTGAGCCTTTGAAAGCCCTGCATTGTCAAGTCTGCCTGTGTCATAGTCAACTGATTCGATATCGTAATAAACAGGCATTTGCAAATTATATCCCTTTATCCTGTCAAGAACGAAATTCGCCTCGGCAACTGCCTCCGCAGTATTTATCGCCTGAGTGTAGAAATAAACGCCCACTTTAAGACCTGCTTTTGTCGCACCGTCAAGATAAGTCTTGAACCTTGGGTCCTCCACAAGCGTTCCGCTTTTTCCATAGCCACGGTAGCCCACTCTTATGATAACAAATTCAACGCCGCTGTTTTTGACCTTTGTCCAGTCGATATTGCCCTGATAGTAAGAAACGTCGATGCCATAGACCTTTGAAATGCCGTTGAATCTGCTCTGATGAGTCAAACTTTCCGCACCCCACAGGGCAGACATTGTTCTTACTCCGTTTTGCATATTGTTTTCAAGATATTTGAGATATGACGGATCGTCCTTCGTGACAGGCTCAACAAGGCCATTGTCTGTTGTAACCTCTGTGACGGTGTATCCCTCAGGTCGCTTTATCTGAATATCGCTGCCCTCCGCCGCATAAACGAACGTCACAGACTGAGAAAGAATTGCCGCTGACAAAACTACACCCGTCAGCTTAGGAAAAAACTTCATAATATCCTCCCATTAAAACTATGGCAGAAGTTCCATCTTTCTGCCTTTTACAACTAACATTTTTACACATCCTTTATTATAGCCCTTTTTCACCATATTGTCAAATGCAAACACATACATAAAAATGCAGTTATGGCATTAAAAGATAATATTTTGACCGCAAAGCTACCTTATATGGCATAAAAAGCAAATAAAGATGTTCACATTACACAAGAAATACTTTGAAATTTTGTGTGTTATGATATGCCGAAAATGGCACTGAAAGGAACATATCCTGAGAATAATCAGCATTTCAGGCGGCATAATAATGGTGCGGACATGACCGCAAATAATGAAGAAGGAGCAACATATTATGGATATATCAAGACGAAACGCTGTCAGGATAATATCTTTTGCGGCGGCGTTGATAGGCGTGCTGGCGGTGAGAGATATTCAGCTTATGAACAGTGCGGAGAAGGCAGTGCGTTCGGTGAATTACACATATTCAAGGGCAATGGGCGATCTTTGCGACGCCGTTGAGAACGTGAGCGATACCCTTGAAAAGGAGCTTTATGCAGGCTCAGGTAAAATGCACCAGTCGCTTGCGGTGAAACTTTACCGTGAGGCTGCCTCTGCAAAGGCGGCACTTGCCCAGCTGCCTGTGGAGGAGTTGCAGCTTGAAAACACCTATAAATTTCTTTCTCAGGTAGGAAACTATTCCATGGCGGTGAGCGAAAAGCTTATGAACGGCGAGGAGATATCACAGGAAGAGTACGAGAACATTTCCTCCCTTTATGACTTTTCAAAGGAACTTTCACAGGATATGTGGGAGCTTGAAAGCTCTGTGAGCAGCGGCGAGATATCTTTGACGGAAACAGGTTCACAGCAGGGCGAACCACCTACGGTAACAGAGGGCTTTTCCGACTTTGAGGGTAGCTTTGAGGATTATCCGAGCCTTATTTATGACGGCCCATTCTCTGACAATATCCTTGAAAGAACTCCACGCATGACAAGCTCTGCACAGACTGTGTCACAGACAAAGGCACTTGAACGCTGCTCGTTGGGACTTAATATGAACTCAACCATTTTCACAGATATCTCAGACGTTGAGGGAAAAATGCCATGCTGGAGATTTTCAAACGATGATAAGACAATAGCCTGCGAGGTGACAAAGCAGGGCGGCTATATCTCATATTTCCTCAAGAGCCGTATATGCGAAAGCACTGAGCTTTCAAACGAGCAGGGCGTAAAGGCTGCGGAGGAGTTTCTTGACGACCTTGGTATCCTGTCAATGAAAACCACCTATTATGAAAATATCGACAACGTTCTCACTGTGAATTTTGCTTATGAAGATCTTGACGTGTGCTGCTATACTGACCTTATAAAGGTGTCGGTAGCAATGGACGACGGTGAGATACTTGGCTTTGACGCAAAGGGCTTTTTGGTGAACCATTATGACAGAGATATCCCCGAGGCGGAGATATCACAAAGCCGTGCACGAGAAAGCGTTTCACCACGCCTTGAGATAGTTTCAGGCAGGCTTGCACTTATCCCTACGGACGGTTTGGAAGAAAAGCTGTGCTATGAGTTCAGGTGCAGGGCAGAGAACGGCAGAAACGTGCTTGTGTATATAAATGCACAAACTGCGGAGGAAGAGCAGATACTCATTCTTGTGGAAAGCAAGTCAGGCACACTGACTGTATAAGGTATAAAGGAGGATAAAAAAATGTCAGATTTCAGAAATTCAAAAACAAAAGATAATCTTATGAGAGCCTTTGCGGGGGAAAGTCAAGCAAGAAACCGCTACACAATGGCGGAGGAAAAAGCAAGACAGCAAAAGCTGTATGTGCTTGCCGATCTGTTCAAATTCACTGCCGATCAGGAGAAAGTCCACGCAAAGATATTCTATGAGCATCTTAAAGAGCTGTCAGGGGAGAGCGTGTTCGTTGACGGCGGTTATCCAGTGGATATCTCAGAGGATATGTGCACGCTGCTTGGTATGGCAGACCATAACGAGCATCAGGAATCCGATGATGTTTATCCCACATTTGCTGATGTTGCAAGACAGGAGGGCTATGGAAAGATAGCTCAGGACTTCACCAATATCGCAAAAATAGAAGATGTCCATGGCAAGCGTTTCGCAGCTTTTGGCAGACTGATGAAAGAGGGAAAGCTGTTCTCTTCCTCCCAGTCTGAAACGTGGGTGTGCCTTAACTGCGGATATATCATGGAGGGCACGCAAGCCCCTGAAAAGTGCCCGGTCTGCGGAGAGGCTCAGGGATATTATATCAGACTGTCAATGGCGTCATGGGGAAGTAATTGTAACTGCAATAAATAGTGCTCTGTGCGGTGCGGCTGAAAATGCCGTGCCGCATTGTGCTGTATAAAAATACATCGCCGCGGGCAATACCATAATTTCTCATTTCTCACTTTACCGATTTGTTTGCATTATTCATAAATATATGTTATAATAAATGTAACTGCGAAAAAATACGAAAGGACTTGGAATAATTGATATATCTTGATAATGCTGCCACCACGAAACCTTGTGAAGAGGCTAAAGCGGCGGTGATGAAAGGACTTGAAGTGTTCGGCAATCCGTCATCACTTCATAAGGCAGGTCTTGACGCAGAGCTGCTTGTGTCTGACGCCCGTGAAACTGTGGCGGAGGCTTTGGGCGTGACCGCTGATGAGGTCTATTTCACCTCAGGTGCGACAGAGAGCAATAATACTGCCATTTTTGGTGCATATAAGGCTCATGGCAAGCGAAAAAAGCGTGTGGTCATTTCTTCTGTGGAGCACCCTGCGGTGAACAATCCTGCACAGGAACTTGAAGAAATGGGCTGTGAGGTCATAAGGATATCCCCTGACGAGAACGGCGAGATAAACGCCCGTGATATTTTTGCGGCAGTGAATGAGGATACGTTCCTTGTTAGCTGTATGCTTGTGAACAACGAAAACGGCTACATACTTCCTGTGGAAAAAGCTTTTTCTATGATAAAGAAAAAATATCCTCAGGTGCTTACTCACTGCGACTGCGTTCAGGGATTTATGAAAATTCCTGTGAAAGCCAAAAAGCTGAATGCCGATATGATATCCCTTAGCGGTCATAAAATATACGCTCCAAAGGGTATCGGTGCACTGTATGTGAAAAAAGGCGTGCATATACCGCCTTTCATGCTTGGCGGAGGTCAGGAAAAGGGCTTTCGCTCAGGCACGGAGTCTGTTCCGCTCATATGCGGATTTGGTGCGGCAGTGAAAAAGCTTGCTCCAAACGTTTCGGAAAACTTTGAAAAAGCCGCACAGGTGCAGTCATATCTCATAGAAAAATGTGAAGAAAATGGCGAGATTTTCGTAAATTCACGAAAAGGCGGTTCGCCATATGTGACCAGCATTGCGGTCAAGGGGCTTAAATCGGAGGTACTTCTCCACTATCTTGAAAAGCGTGAGATATATGTTTCAAGCGGTTCAGCCTGCTCAAAGGGCAAGAAAAGCTCTGTGCTAAAAGAGTTTAAATATCCCGAACAGAACCTTGATTCGACTATAAGGATAAGCTTTAGTATCCATACCACAAAAGAGGATATCGACGCCCTCATCGATGGCATAAAAGCTGCACAAAATGACCTGTGCAGGATAAGATAATTTATGCAAACAAATGTTTTGTACTATTTATAAAAGGAAACGGCGAAAAAGGTCGCAGAAGTCATGAAAATGACGAGGCTTTTTGATGACGATTTTTCCAAAGAAAGGATAAAAATATGAAAGAAATCATTCTCTGTAAATACGGCGAGATAGCTCTGAAAGGTCTTAACAAGTCAAGCTTTGAAAGCATGATGACAAAAAGCATAAAGAGAAGGCTCAAAAGCTGCGGACAGTTCAGCGTGTCGAAGGCTCAGTCCACTCTTTACGTTGAACCGCTTGATGATGACAGCGATGTTGATATGGCAGTAGAAAAACTGTCGAAAGTTTTCGGAATCGTTAAGCTCTGCCGCTGCTGTGTTCTGGAAAAGGATATGGACGAGATACTTACAAAATCTCTTGACTATATTGAGGAGGAGCTGGAAACTGCAAGAACTTTCAAGGTGGACGCAAAGCGTTCAGACAAGAAATTCCCATTCAAGTCCCCTGAGATATGTATAGAAATGGGCGGAAAGATACTTGAGAGATTCCCACATCTTAAAGTTGACGTTCATGACCCTGACGTCGTGGTAACAGTGGAGATAAGAGAAACGAACGCTTACGTCCATGCAGGCTCTATCGAGGGTGCAGGCGGAATACCTGTAGGCTCAAGCGGAAAAGCAATGCTGCTGCTTTCAGGCGGTATAGATTCGCCGGTCGCAGGATATATGATGGCAAAGCGTGGTGCGATAATCTCTGCTATCCACTTTGAGGCTCCGCCGTACACTTCTGACAGAGCGAAGATGAAAGTTGAAAAGCTTGCAAAGATAATCACTGCTTACTGCGGTGATATAAACTTCTTCTGTGTGCCTTTCACAGAGATACAGGAGCTGCTTAGAGATAACTGCCCTGAGGAGCTTTTCACTATCCTTATGAGAAGACTTATGATGGAGATAGCTCAGAGGATATGCGAAAAGGAGGACATTCAGGCACTTGTAACAGGCGAGAGCCTTGGTCAGGTAGCAAGCCAGACTATGTATGCAATGGTCTGCACAGACGCCGCCTGCCGTATGCCGGTGTTCAGACCATGCGTCGGTATGGATAAGTCCGAGATAGTGGAGATAGCAAGAAAGATAGATACTTTCGATACATCTATCCTCCCTTATGAGGACTGCTGCACGGTGTTCACACCTAAGCACCCTAAGACAAGACCTAACCTTGCAGACGTTGAGGCGGCTCAAAATGCTTTCGATTGGGAGCCTTATATCCAGAAAGCTATCGAGGGCACAAAGCCTTATCTTATCAGAAATGTGTAGTCGTATTTTTACGGCGTACACGTTCTGCATAGTGTCTGTGAAAAAGTTACAAATGAGTTAAAGCTGTAACCAACTACAGCTAATTGTACGCTTTTTTGTACCCGAATATTTTGACGTTCTGTGGAGAAAAATGCCGAAAAGCCCCGAATTTTCAGGGCTTTTCTTTGCGTCAGAAACCGTCTTGAACAGCTTTTTAATAATGAAAAATCGACAATTTGGTAACAAAAGCGTAACATAAGTTTACGGATATTGTTGTTTGTATTGGTTTTGAAAATCCGTCGAATTAATAAAATAGTCAAAAAAGGCGTATTTTTTATGTGCAATATATAACTAAAAGGGGCGATTATTACTATGAAATTTGCTGAAGGTGACAAAGTGGTTACAGATAGTATTGACATTGTTACAAAAAGTGTAGTAAAATATATGATAAAGAGCGGTCTGAAACTCTGCACTGCCGAAAGCTGTACAGGGGGAATGATAAGTCAGGCTGTGACTTCCGTGTCGGGAGCGTCGGAAATGTTTCTTGGCGGTGTGTGCACCTATACCGAGGAAATAAAAATGAAACTCCTGAATGTGAAAGCACAAACGCTGGAGCGATATACTGTTTATTCTGAGCAGACGGCAAGTGAGATGAGCAAAGGTGCACTTGAACTTTTCGGTGCAGACTGTGCGACGGCTGTGACAGGGATAGCAGGTCCGGGCGGAGGCTCGGAGAAAAAGCCTGTGGGCACGGTGTACATTTCGGTGAGGGACCGTCAGAAAGAATTGGTAAGACGGTTTGACTTTTATGAAGAATATGAGGATTTGGACAGAAGAAAGATCCGTATGCTTACAACAGAGGCAGCACTGAGAATGGTGCTTGAGCTGTATGATCAAAAGGCGGAGGCTTGAAGTTAATGTCAATGGCTAATGAAACAATGAATCTGTCCGAAAAGGACGATACTAATTTTTTTATAAGAGTAGTAAAATATTTTATCCCGTGGAAGGGCGACGGAGCAGGAGAAGTGTTCAGAAAGATAGTGTTCATGTTCTCCATAGTGCTTTTCTGTATCTCACTCAACGAGCTTTCTGATTTTCTTAAAGCTGACGAGCAGGATCAGACCTATATGCAGGAGATCGTCAATTATGAGCCTGATTTCAGCGATGACGTTGATCTGAGCAAGAATGACGGTGCAGACGATATCGATGTTTCAGACCCTGAGGCTGCCAAGAAAGACAGAAAAGTTCAGGACTGGGCAAAGAAACTTCTGAAAAGAAACAAGGACGTCGTAGGCTGGATAAAGATACCGGGCTTTAAAAATTCCGCAGGAGATGAATATATAAACTTCCCTGTTCTCAAGGGTAAGGATAATGAATATTATCTTTATAAGAATATTGACAAACAGTATTACGAGTCGGGAAGTATTTACGCAGACGCATGGTCCACCATAAATAAGGACGGGCAGTCTGATAATATCACGATCTACGGTCACAACATGAGATATGTGGGAACTTCTTTCACTCACCTCACAGAGTATAAGAAGGGCGTGGATTTTCTAAAGAAATATCCTGTTATCGAGTTCAATACTATCTATGATAGCAACTGCAAGTATGTTATCGTGGGTGCGTTCGTAACGGGAATACTTGAAAATCAGGACGACGGCAAGCTTTTCAAATACTGGACTACCAGATATTTTGACGACGCCGACTATAAGTTCGACGACTGGATCTCAGAAGTGAGAAAGCGTTCGTGGTATTCAAACGATATCGAATGTACAGCAGACGATAAGTATATATCGCTCTCAACTTGTACAAACGAAACCTCAAATCTCAGGTGGGTCATCGTGGCAAAGAAAATGACGGCTGACGATAACCTGGATCTTATAATAGATTCCTATAAGGAGAAAGCAAATAAGGATATCTACTTCCCTAAGTGCTGGAGAAACGTATACGGAAACAATAAGAAATATTTCGGCTGGGATTATTGATGTTTATTACACCGTTTCGGTGTAAAATAAATTTTAGCTGGCGTCAAGCTCACGGACGGCAGTGAAGACGGTTTGCTCGCAGACGGTCGGAAAGGGTAATGTGATAAAAATGAAGCAGAAAAAAACTGAAGACAGCATAAAGCGTACAGCTAAGCCGTCGGTCAGGAAAGTAGGAACAATGCTGGGCAGCGGTGCGTTGGCAGTGCTCATGATAGGTACAGTTAGTATCTTCGCACTTACAAGCGGCAACAACGAGGCTCAGAAGGACACAAAAGCTGCAATAACCAACACTAAAACCACTTCTGTAACAGAAGCAGAAACTGAGAGAGATGAGACCTATACCTCAATGAATACCGTTACTTGGAAAAAGGCAGGTATCAGCGAGTATGAAATGGCACAGGCAGAGTCAGAGACAACAACTTCTGCCAAAACCACAACAAAGAAAAAGACAGAAACAACTACAAATGCAGCAAAAGAAACAAAGGTCGATAACGTTACGATGTATGCCACTGAGATAGTGAATGTCAGAGCAAAGGCTGACAAGAACTCGGAGATCGAGGCTATCGTTGCGGCAGACGAAGAGGTCATCGTGTCGGCTGAAACAAACGACGGTTGGTATAAGGTTACATACGGCGACTACAGCGGATATGTAATGAAGGACTACCTCAAGAAGGCAGAAGTAACAACTGCTGAAACTGAGAAGAAAACAGAGTCCAAAACTACAACGACAGCAGCTAAGAAGTCTGAAACAACAAAGACTACTACAACAAAAACACAGACAACAAAGAAGTCGGAAACGACTAAGACAGAAACAAAGAAAACTGAGGCTGCAACAACAGCAGCAAGCTCAGACAGCTCGGTGATAAGCTATACCGATGAGGAATTCGATATGCTCTGCTATGTTCTTCAGGGCGAGGTCGGAGATTGCTCAGAGCAGAGCAAGATAGCTGTTGCCAACGTTATCATCAACAGAGCTAAGTCAGGCAGATTCGGCAGCTCTATCAAGGACGTGCTCACAGCACCAAACCAGTTCACCGCTATCAGCGGCTACTACAGCGGCAGAAACAAGCCTACTCAGAACACTATCGAGTGTGCAAAGAGAGCACTTGGCGGCGAGGATAACTCAAACGGTGCAGTATATTACTACGCTCCAAAATATTGCGGCGGCAGCACAGCAGCATGGTTCGAGTCACTTACATTCTGTATGGAACTGGACGGTCAGAGATTCTTCAAGTAATTTATTTGAAGTTTTTGGCTAATATGTTGATAATGCAGCTATAAAATTGTATATAATGCTGAAAAGTCAGGACGAAACTTAGCTTTGTCTTGACTTTTTTTCAGTATTTGATAAACTTATACTTAGGTATGCAGTGGCTTTTTTACTGCATATGGGAATGTTTTGCGGCAAAAAAGCCGCCTTAAAAGATGAGGACAGTGTCTTGACAATGAATTTGATTACAAAAAGGATATGTGCAAATGTCTGTGCAGCTGTAATGGGAATAACTGCCGTGGGTGTATGCGGCGAACTGCTGCTGGACAATAAAAGCGTGGGTGCTCAGAAAGCTCCTGCGGTGCAGGTCAAAAACGTTGAAACTCAGAGCGTTAAGACCACTGCTGCCACTGAGGTGTATGACTTTGTGAAGTTCAAAAAATCCTCTGTGGACAAATATGATATGACCTATGCCCAGCAGAAAACGCAGGGAAAGATCTCCAAGAAAAAAAGCTCAGCGTCTGAGTTCACAGTGGAAATGCCTGAGGATAACGGCGAGTATTATAACACAATGAACGACCCTGCCAACTTTACTGATACAAGAAGTATCGCTGACGAGTATTATACGGTGTATGATATAATCTCAGGGGGTACTGTTACCCTTAACGGCCACGAGCTGCTCTGCCGTATCGTAAACAGCGAGATAGGCGATAACTGGGGCGAGGAGGCTATAAAGGCTCAGGCCGTGGCTGCCTATACATGGGTGAGATTCAACGATTCTCTCGGTGCGATACCAACTGTGGGACTTAAAAGCGGTTATTCTTCAAAGATAGAGAACTGCGTGAACAAGGTCGAGGGTCAGGCCGTTATGTATAACGGCAATATCATAAATGCCGTGTATTCTGCGTCTACAGCAGGATATTCCACCACCAGTCAGGATATATGGGGCGTTTCTTACCCGTATCTCCAGCGTGTAAAGAGCGAGTTCGATAACAAAGACCCTAACTGGGGAATAGAAACAACATATACAAAGGAAGAAGTCAAGGAACGTATCGAGAGCCAAACTGATATAAAGCTTTCTGATGACGTTCAGAACTGGTTCAAGATAGATTCAGCTTTCAGCGGAAAGTATATAAGCGGAGTGACTATCGACGGTCATACAAGCTGTACATATGAAGGTTCAAGCGGCAGGATAACGGGAATAACCCTCTGCAACCTCTTTGACGTTAAGTCGAACGCTATGGAGATAAGCTATAAGGACGGCGTGTTCACGTTCAAGTCTTACGGCTGGGGTCACGGCGTTGGTATGTCGCAGTGGGGTGCTTGCTATTATGCCGAGGCTGGATATAAATATGACCAGATACTTACGCATTATTATGTGAATTGCTATCTCGGTCTGTCCTCTGTAAATGACAAGGCTGTCAAGAGAGGTCAGATGTCACAGGAAGAGATAGATAAGGAAATAAAGGATTCTGAGATAGTTGATGAGGGCGGAAACGCCGTTGCTGCCGATAAGGATAAAGATAAGGACAGCGAGCCTGCTCAGACTCAGCCAACTGAGAGCGAGAGCACCACTACAACTACCGCTGCCACAACAGCTCCTGTGAGCGAAGAGCCAAGCGAAACAACTACATCGGAAACTACCACCCAGCCTGCTGAAAACAGCGAGGCGGAGCAGAGTGCTGACGAAATTAGTAACTGAAAGGGAGAGTAAAAATGGGATTTTTTGCACCAAAGAATACGCCTGAAAATGCAATTAAAGCACAGATAGACGCAAAGCTTGCATTTATAAACGATAAGTATACTGAGATAGGCAGATTTGTAAAGCTCAAAATGGCTGATAAAATAGATGAGCCTGAGGTCAAGAACCTTATCGCTCAGATAGACGCCACTCTTGAAGAACTCAAGGGTCTTAATGAGCAGCTTTTGACAATAAGAGGAATGAAACTTTGCTCAGGCTGCGGACGGGAGATACCTGTGAATATGGCGTTCTGCCCTAACTGCGGAACAAAGCAGCCTGAAATTGCACAGCCGGTCTATCAGCAGCCTATGCAGGGTGCAGCAGTGCCTATGGGCGGTGCTCAGCCTGTGATACAGAATACTCAGGGCTATCATAATCACCCTGTTTCACCTGCATATGTACCACCGCAGGCTAATCCTGTGAACCCTACAAACGCTCAGCCTGTTCAGACAGCAGCTCCAATGCCTGAGCCTGTTATCCCACAGACCGCAGTGCCGACGCCTCAGCCTGAAACAGCTCCTCAGCCAGCACCGATGCCTGAACCAGTCGTTCAGCCTTTGATAAACGAGGAAAGACCAGTTGTGGACACACCTGCTCCACAACCTGAGCCTGCTCCGGCACCTGTGAACAGCGGATTTGTTTTCTGCTCAGAGTGCGGACATAAAGAGCCTGCCGGCGTTAAGTTCTGCTCAGAGTGCGGAACAAAGCTATAGTATAAAAACAACAAGGCAACGCAAAGTAGTAAAGGGCGTTGCCTTGTTTTGAGTAATGAAGTAAAGGAAGATTTTTATGCCAGTGAATATTTCAAGCGAGCTTATGGAGTATGACGTTATACTTGCCTCTGCGTCGCCAAGAAGAAAAGAACTGCTGTCATTGATGTGTGAAAATTTCAGAGTTATACCCTCTGACTGTGACGAAAAAATACCTGAGGACGTTTCTCCTGAGCTTGCCCCTGAGTATCTTTCAGGGATAAAGTGCAGATGTATAGCCTCGGTCTATGACCTGAGCGTCGTTATCGGCTGCGATACCGTGGTGATCTGTGACGGCGAAGTTCTTGGCAAACCTGCGGACGAGCAGGACGCTGTAAGAATGTTAAAAATGCTGTCAGGAAAGACCCACCACGTTGTAACTGGCGTTACACTGGGAAGAGGCTGCCGCTACCGCAGCTTTTCTGTTGACACCGCCGTGACTTTCAGAGATCTTTCCGATGAGGAGATAAAAGCCTATGTGAAAAGCGGCGAGCCTATGGATAAGGCCGGTGCTTACGGCATACAGGGCCTTGGTGCACTGCTTGTGGAAAAGATAGACGGCGATTTTTATAACGTTGTTGGTCTGCCTGTGAGCAGACTTGCGGAGGAACTCCACGAGTTTCTTAAAAAGGTTCAGTCAAAGTAGATCTTTTTGTTGTTCTCCTGCGTTTTCGGGAACACTGTCACCATGTCGTTCCCGTCAACGATGCAGAGAAAGACCTTGTCAGGGGAAGAACAGCCTTGCTTTCTTATTTCGTTTTTGAGCCATTTTATCTCCTTGCCTGCGTATCTCAGGTTGTCCTCCATGACAACTCCGTCAAGGATAAGGTTTGTGCATAGCTTTTCGTCCTCTTTTTGATAGCCCAGATCTTTCGGCGTAAGAGGAGATTCAGCTGCCTGCTCCATGAACGAGATAGTGCCGTTTGTTTCAAGAATGGCGTAGTATATCTTCGAGATGTCAAAATATCCTGAAGTCCTCGCTCTTGAAAGCAGATCGTTCACGTCCAGCTTGGCGGTTTTCAGGTTCTCAGGATATATCTTGCCTTTCTCGATAAGCAGGATAGGTTTGCCCGAAAGAAAATGTCGGCAGTGGATAGACTTCATCGTAAGCACAGAAAGCAGAAAGCCTGTCAGACCGTAAAGCACCATTGCTATGATAGGCACGATAAGCTCGCCAATTTCCTGCGATACCGCCATTTCTGAGGCGATAGAGCCTATGGTTATGCCGTTGATGTAGTCAAAAAGCGTCAGCTGGGATATCTGCTTGTTGCCCAGTAGCTTTGATATGGCAAACATAACGATTATAGAGCCGACTGTGGCAAGTATGGTGTGAGTGATGTTCATAGGTGTTTGACCCCTTTCAGAATATGCCCTTATTATCTGCATATGCGAACGTATTATTCTTCTGCCGCATATTATGACAGAGAAACGTTGTGAGCAGGAAAGGGCGCTATCAGTGGAAAACGGGGGATCGTGCTGCGGTCAGCAGCTTAATATAATGGCTGCGGCATTTGCAAATTATCTTGGAGAGGGTTTGAGCGTTGACCAGCTTGGGCTGCTGTCAGCCTTTTTGCAGTCGGTGGGCGAGTCGCTTGATGTTATCGCCTCCGCAAGGCAGCTTTGTGCAGGAAATGATAATAATATAGCAGATAATTGATACAGGAGCGTAAAATGGGACTTTTCAGAAAAAATAAAGGCACGCCGTTAAAAGAGCTTGAACGCTATCACGGAAAGCGTGTTTCCTATGTGGTGGAGCGTGAGGGTGCAGAGGAAAATGTCATCGGCAGAACGGGCGGTATATCTGTGGACAGCGAAAAGCTGGTGGTGGTCTGCGACGGCCACGAGGTGTTCAGATGCAGCACCGACGGGATAGTCTGTGCCGAGCTTATGAGCCATAACGGTGCGGATATAAAGGGCAAGGATATGACCACAGGCAAGCTCCGTCATGTCGTCGTGCACTATGCTAATAAAAGGTGATATTTTTGCAAATACACTTGTTTTGCACATAAATCTATCACATTGCAGTGTTAATATTATTACAGTCGGAAAGGTAAGACCGACAGTGAATATGACTTCATGATTGTTTTCTTCATATATTTTTCTATACTTCCTTAATGAATAAAAACCTGCACGAGCGTGTGGGTTTTTATTTTGTGTTGCAGAAAAATTCATTTTATTGCTGTTGACAATTCATATTTATGGTGATATAATGATTGTATTGAATATCATAAAGGCTGTGACGAGAAAGGTGACGGTGCGAATACTTCGCAGAGAGCGGACGTTTGGTGAAAGTCCGCAGGGAGAACGCCGTCAGGATCATCTCTGAGCTGATCCGCCTAAGCAGGTGTGTTAAGCGGATACGGGTTCTCACCGTTAGAAAGAGATATGAGTGGCAGGCTCATTGGTCTGCAATCAGAGTGGTAACACGGAGATATTATGTCTTCGCCTCTAGTCGGGCGAGGGCTTTTTTTATTACAGAGAAAAAGAGGTTGTTTTTTATGCTTACATTGGATAAGGTTTTTGACGCATCAAACGTGCTCAAAGAGGTCATCAGACCAACTGCGTGTATCCATGCACCAAAAGTAAATCCTGACTGTGACGTTTATCTGAAAACTGAAAATCTTCAGGTAACAGGTTCTTTTAAGGTAAGAGGAGCTTATTATAAGATATCACAGCTTTCAGACGAGGAAAAGTCACACGGCGTTATCGCCTGCTCAGCAGGAAACCACGCTCAGGGCGTTGCTCTCGCTGCAACAAAGAACGGTATAAAATCTATAATCTGCCTGCCTGACGGTGCACCTATTTCAAAGGTAGAGGCAACAAAGGGCTACGGTGCAGAGGTATGTCTTGTGCCGGGCGTTTATGATGACGCTTATGCAAAGGCTATCGAGCTGAGAGACGCAAACGGTTATACATTCATTCACCCATTCGATGACGAGAACGTTATCGCAGGTCAGGGAACTATCGGCCTTGAGATACTCAATCAGGTGGCAGACGCTGACGTTATCGTTGTTCCGGTCGGCGGCGGCGGACTTATCTCAGGCGTTGCCTTCACAGTAAAGCAGCTCAAACCAAGCGTTAGAGTATACGGCGTTCAGGCTGAGGGTGCTCCTTCAATGGTAAATTCCCTTAAAGACGGCAAGATAGAGTGCCTTGAAAGCGTTCACACTATCGCAGACGGTATCAAGGTAAAAGAGCCGGGCGAGCATACTTTCGAGTATTGCAGCAAGTATGTTGACGGCGTTGTTACAGTTTCTGACGATGAGATATCATCAGCTATACTTCACCTTATCGAAAAGCAGAAACTCGTTTCAGAGGGTGCAGGTGCAACACCGGTTGCCGCAGTAATGTTCAATAAGATACCTGATATCAAGGGCAAAAAGGTAGTTTGCCTTGTTTCAGGCGGAAATATCGACGTAACTATACTTTCAAGAGTTATCAAGAGAGGTCTGCTCAAGTCAGGCAGATCTGATACTCTTACTATCCAGCTTGAGGACAGACCTGGTCAGCTGAGAGATGTTTCAGAGATAATCTCAAAGCTCGGCGGAAACGTTGTTTCAGTTCATCACGAGAGAGCGAGCGAGGACAGCGATATCACAGACTGCCTCCTCAGACTTGTGCTTGAAACAAGAAACTTTGACCATATCAGAGAGATAAGACAGGCTCTTACCTCAGCAGGCTTTAAGATAGTCAACAAATAAAATTTTATAAGACAGGAGTAGATAAAAATGGCAGAAGTTGTTTACACAAAAAATGCACCAGATGCGATCGGTCCATATTCACAGGCAATGAAGGTCGGAAACCTTGTTTTCACATCAGGTCAGATAGCAATAAACCCAGCAACAGGCAATGTTGAGGCAACAACTATCGAAGAGCAGACACATCAGGTCTGCAAGAACCTCACAAACGTTCTTGAGGCAGCAGGCACATCTATCGGCAAGGCAGTAAAGACAGTATGCTTTTTGAAGAATATGTCTGATTTTGCAGCTTTCAACGGCGTTTACGGCGAGTATTTCACATCAAAGCCGGCACGTTCATGCGTTGCAGCAAAGGAACTTCCAAAGGACGTCCTTGTTGAGGTAGAAGTTATCGCTGAGGTATGATTTAGCATATTATCTTGTAGTGGAGCGGCTAAATTTCTGTTTCACAGAAATGCGACGTCCCATTATTGTGGGACTGCATTTTAAGTATTTCGGGCGGCATTAGTCGCCCGTTGTTTTTCTGTAAAAAGGGGTGAGGAAAATAAGCTGTGAATTTATAAAAAACAAAATGCAGACGGTGAAAAAATTCTCCTTAGCTTTTGCAAAATGGGTCTTTATCGCCTGTGCAGTGGGTGTCATCGGAGGTATAGTTGGCTCGCTGTTCCATATGGCGGTAAACTTTGCCACCGATTTCAGACAGGGACACAGCTGGACGCTGTATCTTATGCCGCTGGCAGGTATCTTTATCATTTTCAGCTACCGTGCCTGCAAGGTGGACGAGGAAACGGGAACGAACCTTATTATAAGCTCTGTCCGTGGAAATATCAAAGTGCCGCTGCTTATGGCACCGCTCATTTTCCTTGCCACTGTCCTTACTCATCTCACAGGCGGTTCGGCAGGACGTGAAGGTGCGGCTTTGCAGCTTGGCGGAAGTCTTGGTGCAAAGGTCGGGGAACTTTTAAAGCTTGACGAAAAGGATTCAAGCCTTGTGATAATGTGCGGAATGAGTGCAGTCTTTGCCGCACTTTTCGGAACGCCTCTCACCGCAACGTTCTTTGCCATGGAAGTAATAAGCGTGGGCGTTATCTATTATGTGGGACTTGTGCCTTGTATCGCCTCGTCCCTTATTGCATATAAAATATCCCTGCTGGCAGGTCTTGCACCTACAAAATTCACCATAAAAGGCATACCAAGACTTTCTCTTGTGTCAGTTTCACAGATAGCCGTGCTCGCAGCCCTCTGTGCGGTCATATCCATACTCCTTTGCATGGTAATGGAGTTTACACATTCCAGATTTAAAATGTATCTGCCTAACACCTATCTCAGGATAGCTGTAGGCGGCGTTGTGCTCATCGTTTTGACCCTGTTGGTAGGAACAAGGGATTACAACGGTGCAGGCGTAGACGTCATTGTAGCGGCTCTGGAGAAGGGCAGAGCAGAGCCTGAGGCTTTTGTACTGAAAATGCTTTTCACCGCCATAACGATAAACACAGGCTTTAAGGGCGGCGAGATAGTCCCGACTTTCTTTATCGGAGCAACGTTTGGCTGCACAGCGGCAGGCTTTTTGGGCATTGACCCGTCATTCGGAGCTGCCATAGGTCTTGTGGCTTTGTTCTGCGGCGTGGTGAACTGTCCTGTGGCGTCAATACTTCTAAGCTATGAGCTTTTCGGCGGCAGCGGTCTTGTGCTTTTTGCGGTCGCCTGCGGAGTAAGCTATATGCTTTCAGGCTATTACGGACTTTATTCCAGCCAGAAAATAATGTATTCAAAGACCAAGCCTGAATATATCAACATCAATGCAAAATAAAAGAGAGCCAAGCGGCTCTCTTTTTTTGTCTATTCACTCATTGTTATGCTCTCGAATTTGCCTCTTGTCACCTTAACAAGATCCTTTGGCGATAGCATTATCTGCGAACCTATGCGTCCGCCGCTTATTATTATCTCGTCAAACTGCTCCGCAGAGCTGTCAACTACCGTCGTGTATTGCTTTTTCATTCCCAGCGGCGTGCAGCCCCCACGAATGTAGCCCGTAACAGAGTTTATATCCTTGACGTGGAGCATTTCCACCGACTTTTCTCCCACAGACTTTGCAGCCTTTTTCATGTCAAGCTCCTCTGCAATAGGTATCGCAAAAACGTAGTAATTTCCGCTTTTGCCCACCGTCACAAGGGTCTTGAACGAGCTTTCATAAGGCTGCCCAAGCATATCCGCAACGTGTACGCCGTCAATGAATTCGCCGCACTCATATGTGTTTACCTTGTAGTTAACCTTGTTTCTGTCAAGAATACGCATGGCATTGGTCTTGACTTCTTTATCCTTTGACATTTTTATCACTCCGAATAAAATATTGCCCCTATTTCTGCCTTGAAAGCCTTACAGTGTCTGCGATTATCTCGGCACACATCTCGTAGCCAAGCTTGCCGCTGTCAAGACACATATCATAGCTGGAGATATCTCCCCACTTTTTGTTGGTGTTGGAATTGTAGTAGTCAGCACGCTTTTTGTCATACTTTTTGAGCCTTGCCTCGACCTCGTCGTCAGGTATGTTATGCTTTTCCATTGCACACTCCTGACGCTTTTCAAAGCTTGCGTTTATGAAAACGTTCAGTGTCTTGACCTTGTTTTTCAGTATAAAATCAGCACATCTGCCCACGATAACGCAGCCGCCCTTTGAAACAAGCTCCATTATGACATCTGTTTCCGCAGCGAATATCTTCTCTGTTATAGGATACTCCTTTTCCTTTGAAAACAGATTTATAGGCGTTTTGAGGATATTAAGCACAGCCTCTTCATATTTCTGTATCTCGCTCATTGCGATGCCGCTTTTTTGAGCCGCCATGTCGATTATCTCTCTGTCATAGCATGGTATACCAAGCTTTTCAGCCACAAGCTTTCCTATGCTTGAGCCGCCTGCACAATAGTGTCTGCCTATGGTAACTACTTTTATCTCAGCCATTTTAATATCTCCTTCTGTTGATTTTTTATTTTTTTGCGGGACTTTTGTCCTTTTATACAGTATAATATATTTGCTTGTTATTGTCAATAACATATTGGTTACACTTTGTTTAATCTGAAGTAATAAGTTTTCCGGTAAAAACGGAAAAGGACCGACCGCATGGTCAGCCCTCTTTCGTAGTAAGGAAAGTAAAATGAATTAAACCGGAAAATTCTTAGTTATCGGCGTTAGCCTCTTTGATCTCGATATAAGCCTTCATAAGCTTTATCGCACCGTCAACGCCTGTCTTTGACGAGTTGATACAAAGGTCATAGTTCTTTGCCTCGCCCCACCTCATGTCGGTGTAGTAGTTATAATATGAGGCTCTCCTCTTATCCGTCTTGCGGATAAAGTCCTCAGCTTTGTTCTTTTCGATATCGTATCTTTCAAGGATACGTCTTTTCTTCTCGGCAGTGTTGCCTGAAATGAAGAAGTCGATAACGTTAGGCTCGTTTTTGAGAACATAATCAGCACAGCGGCCAACGATAACGCATGGACCTTTCTTTGCAATGTTCTTGATAGTTTCAAACTGAGCCAAGAATATCTTGTGATTGAGCGGCATATCAGGATTTATCCTGCCGTCAGAGCTTACAGGATAGTTGCCCATAACAAGTGAAAACAGAAAGCTGTTTGTGTAGGACTCATCATTCTTGACGAAAAGCTCCTGACATATTCCGCTTTCCTTTGACGCCATTTCCAACAGCTCTTTATCGTAGAAAGGTATGCCAAGATCATCGGCAAGCTTTTTGCCTATCTCACGTCCTCCGCTGCCAAATTCACGGCTGATAGTAATAATTGATCTCATAAAACATATCTCCTTTCTTTGATATATTCTTTTTAACGTACATTTATTATAGCATATTTTTTGTGATTTGTACATAAAAATCCGCAAAATTCTTGCACAAATTTATGTATTTTATATTGTGCATTTTGCGTACAAATATATTTAACAAATTCGTGATAAATTCAGGCAATAAAAAAGTGGGACGGAAAATATCCGTCCCACTTGAAATAACTGAATTATTCAGCGTTGTTAGCGTTAGCTTCCTTGATGAGGTAGTCAACAGCCTTCTGGTTCTCAGCAACGCACTCTGTCCATGTAGTAGCTCCGCCGCCTGTAATCATTGTAGCCTGGTTTACTGTCTGCATAAGTGTTGAAAGCTCAGCAGATACGCCGTCCTGGAAGTCGAATACAGGATTCTGTCTAGCCAGATCGTAAATTGTCTGACGCATCTCGATCATCTCGTCTGTCCAACCGTAGTCATTAGAGAGCTGCTCTTCTGTGATATTCTGAACTTCTGAGTTTGCTACCTTGCAGCAAGTTACGAAAGCGTTGAAACCGTCTGGGTTTGGAGCGTTCTTGCAGAGGAGATAGCCGTTTACACCGGTAGATACATAGTACTTGTCAGAATCGTCCATTCTTGGCATTGGAACGAACATAACCTCGCCGTCCTTGACGCTGCCGAATGTCTTAGTCTTTTCAGGAGTATCCTCGAGAGCCCATGTGCCGATAGGAATGAACAGTGTGAGCTGTGAACCAAGACCTTCACCGTTAGCTCCGTCACCTCTTGTCTTCCAGTTGTTGCTTGATCTGTCAAATACAACGTTATTCTTCTCAAGGTTGTACATAAGATCCTGAACTGCACCAACTTCAGCCTTGCCCATGTTGTTTACGAGCTTGCCGTCCTCAAGACCGATGATAGGGTAACCGCAAGTATCGTTAAGAGCCTTGCCGTACCAGTAACCGTCAAGAGCATATCTGTCAGCGTCAGCGTCTGTGAAGTCAAGAGCCATCTCTGTGAACTTGCTCCATGTCCACTCATCGTTAGCATAAAGCTCAGCAGGATCGTCATAACCGAAGTCTGTCATTGTCTTCTTGTTGTATACGCAAACGTACTGAGGTCTAACGTCGATAGCTGCAACATAGTGCTTGCCGTTGAATATAAATGCATCGTTAAGTGTCTGTGATGATGACCAAATGTCAGAGCCGAGATCAACTACATCGTCGATAGGCTCGAACATTGACTTGATAGCACCCTTAGGGAATGCGTCCATGTCGTCGGCAGGGAAGAAGTCTGGTGAATCGTTAGCCATAACTGCCTTAGCAAGGTCAGTATATCTGTTGTCCCATGTTGTCTGAACATACTCGATCTTTCCACCGTACTTAGACTGGAAAAGTGAGATAGCAGGTGACTCTGACTTACCATCGCTAGGGTTGATGTCATAGTGAGCCATCCACTTGATAGTCTTGTTTGAAAGCTCTATGTCAGGGAGCTTATCCTGAAGAGCATTTACCTGCTCTTTCTGATCGTCTGTCATTGCCTTAGCTTCCTTCTTAGAAGAAGAGCTGTCAGATGAAGAACTGCCACAGGCAGCCATGCTGCAAGCCAGTGAAAGTGCACAAGCGGCAGCAAAAATTCTCTTTGCCATTTTCATTAATAGTAACCTCCTTGATAATAGACGAATGTTCCTTACCCAAAAACGTTCATCTGTTACGACTGACAAGCGTCATTACCCTTAACACTTGTCATAACGCTTATTCTTCGTCCTTTCCTATGATAACAAAAAGTTGAAAATTAGTCAATCAGCATTTTGCAATATAAACTCTTTCCGTTTTTGTTGATTATGACAAAGAAGTGTTGGAATTATGTGAGTATACGTTTTCAGAAAACGTTTTCGCAATTTCGTCGATACATATTAACAAAAAGTTTACAATTATTATACAGTAATTTTTCACCCACCATTGGTCAGCAGGTCAGCGACTGGATATCCTCTTGCGACAGTGTGGGGTGAACCGCACGGTTTATGCCCATTGCAATAAGCTTTGAGCAGTTTTCCGAAAGCTTGTCAGCCGTTTTCGGAGATACCATAATATTTTCGGAGGTCTCGGGTGCGGACTTTCCGAAAATGTGCTCAGCGGCAGTGCAAAGGTCAATTACAGTTGGCACGCCTATGGCGATGCACGGTACGCCAAGAGTAGCCGCCGAAAGCTCTTTTCGTGCATTCTCAACGCCGCTGCCGGGGGAGATACCGGTGTCGCAAAGCTGTATCGTCCTGCCAAGGTTGGAAAGCTCGCTGCAAGCAAGTGCGTCAACTGCAATAACAGCCTGCGGTCTGACCCGCTCGGCAATGGCTTTCACCTGCTCTGAGGACTCTATCCCCGTGTTCCCAAGCACTCCCGTCTGTATCACCGTGACCTCGCCCAATTCATCGTTATCAAGCTCTTTCGCAAGCATTTTTATGTGCCGTGTGGCGAATATCTTTTCTGCGGTGAGCGGCCCTACAGCGTCAGAAGTCAGGGCAGAGTTCCCAAGCCCTACCGCCAAAAAACGCTCGCAGCCGCCGCACAGCTCCCGTATCGCCTTCGCAATGACCTCCGCACGTTTCTCAAAACAGTCGCTGTACATATCAAATGTGGAGTCTGCGGCAGTAAGTGTGATGTATCTTCCCATAGGTCTGCCAAGCTTTTTGGCGGCCGCCTGCGTTTCTATGGCGATGTCCGTTACCTCAAACCGTGCGGCGTCAATACTTTTTTGCATGACCTTTACTCCCTCAAGCTTTTGTGCACCGCCAGCCTGAGAAAAGCTTTCCGCTGCCATATCTGTTCTTATGCTCATTTTATTCACCTTTCTGCGATATTCTGCAAGTTTTTGTGTGTTCCTACAATTTAGACCGTAAAATTTCTATATTTTTTTCAGTAAACCCCCTTGCAATTTCTTTTGAAATGTGGTAAAATATTTTACAAGGCTTGTTTAAAGGGCTTTCCGCATTTCCTCTCAGTCTGCGGATAGCTTGTGCAAATAAGTGCAAATTTATACAGAATGAGGGAGGTGTCGGTATGCCAAACATTAAATCCGCTAAGAAGAGAGTCAAGGTTATCAACACTAAGACAATGAGAAACAAGGCTGTAAAGTCTGATCTTAAAACTGCACTCAAGAAGGCAGACGCTGCTGTAGTTGAGAATGCAGAGAACAAGGAAGAAGTAGTAAGAGCTGCTATCAAGAAGGTAGATATGGCTTGCACAAAGGGCATTATGCACAAGAATGCTGCTGCAAGAAAGGTATCACAGCTTGCTAAGAAACTCGGCTAATTTTTCAGAGTATTTTATAAGACCGTTCCGAATGGGGCGGTCTTTTTTTGCTTTTAGGCTTTATATATTTAAAATAGTATACCGTTTGCTGCGGTTGACTTTTTTGTGCCGATATAGTATAATATATTTGATTATGATGCTAAGCAGGGGAGGGACTCTATGACGTACCGTGTGGGAAAATATACGCTGCCTGAATACAGCGTGCTTATGTCGGTCTATGACCGTGAGCTGCCGGAAAATCTTAACGAGAGCCTTGAGTCTATGCTTATGCAGTCATATCCGCCCTCTGATTTTGTGCTGGTGTGTGACGGAAAGCTCACCTGCGAGTTAAATATCATCGTGAAATCCTTTCAGGATGAATTCAAGCATATCTTCCATATCGTTCAGATAGATGAGAACGTCGGCGTTGGAAAGGCTTATAACGAGGGCATAAAAGCCTGTAAATGCGATTATATCGTCAAAATGGACAGCGACGATATCTCGCTGCCTAACCGCTGCCTGAAACAAATGACCCTCTTTGCGGTCAAGCCTCAGCTTGATATCACGGGCACGTTTGTGGAGGAATTCGACACAAATACCGACGAGGTAGTTGCGGTGAAAAAAGTTCCTGTCATGCATAAGGATATCGCCGCATATTCAAAAAGGCGTAACCCTTTCAACCGCCAGACAGTGGCTTTCAGAAAATCCTTTGCCGAGAAGATAGGCGGCTACAGCGACCTGAAAATGTGCGAGGACTATGAGTTTATCGCAAGAATGTTGCAGCATGGTGCAAAGGGACAGAATATCCCTGAGGTGCTCGTGCGTTACCGTATCGACGAAAACACGGTGGATACACGCAAAAGCTGGGAGCATACAAAGGCGTTCATACGGGTCAGGTGGATAATACACCGCTCAGGCTATACAGGTTTCCGTGACTTTTTTATGCCCTGTGCTTTGCAGCTTGGCTTGTTTATCTTCCCACGAAAATTCACACGCTGGGTGTATCGGACTTTCCTTAGAAAATAATATATACGATATTAAAATATGAACCTGATGACATTCGGGTTCATATTTTTTTGAGAGCTGTAAAGTAAACGTTATCAATTTTGAACACGGTGTTAAACATTGAAAATGGCTATTGACAATGGTTTTATATGTGATATATTTAAAAGTATGGAACATAAAGCCGCTGCGGATAAAGTGCAGAAAAAAGGCTTTATGAAAATTTGAATGTAACTAAATAAAAGGTAAGGAGAATATCATGCGTGAGATTATGAAAAGAACAGTAGCCGCCGCAATGGCAGTGCTCATCGCCTGTGCGTCCACAGGCTGCGGCAGCAGTACAGGAAACAGCAGCTCAGGCAGCTCGTCAGCAGGCGAAACTACCACCACAACTGCTCCGGTCGTAGAAGATATGGGCAATATCGACCTTTCAGACGTAACAACAGAGTATGACGTTCCTGAGGATTTCAGCTACGAGTCTGAGGCTGAAAAGGGAACTCTTTCAGGAGGTGCATCAGTGCTCGATAAAAACTTTCTTGGCGAATTTTCAGGCGACGGCTTTGTGTCCATAGGCTCTTCGGGAGATATGGTGGAGTTTGAGATAGATTTTCCTGCAAAGGGCAGCTATAACATAACTCTTACAATGGCGGCTGACGCTGAAAATCAGTCAAATCTCATTACTGTTGACGGTGCGGCTCTCACAAGCTTTACTTCAACAACAACTGAGTTCGGTGAAACTGTTGCAGAAAATGTGCTTATCGACGAGGGCACACATAAGATAGGCATAAAGGGCGACAACGGTCATATCTATGTTGACAAGATAAAGATAACCCCGGCTCCTGCTATCGACCTTGCACAGTATGAAGTATCAAATCAGCTTTCAAACCCTAACGCATCTGACGAGGCTAAAAGACTTTATAACTTCCTCACAGATGTCTACGGCAAGTATACTATCTCAGGTCAGTCCTCAGGCGATAACGAGGGCAAGGACAGCCGTGAGTTCAAGGAGATAGAAAAGCATACAGGCAAAAGACCTTGCATACTTGGCCTTGACGTGACAAATCTTTCAAACAGTGCACTTTCACACGGTGCAGGCGGCGGAGATATGGTTCCTTTGCAGGCTATGGACTGGTATAACAACGAAAACGGTATCGTAGCACTCTGCTGGCACTGGTATGCACCTGAAAAGAACCTTGAGAAAAACGGCGGTGCATGGTGGCAGGGATTCTATTCAGAATATACTGACTTTGACCTTGCAAAGGCTCTCAGCGGCGAGGATAAAGAGGGTTATGACTCTATCATAGCTGACCTTGACCATATGGCAGGCGTGCTCAAAGAGCTTGCCGATGCAAACGTGCCTATCCTTTGGAGACCGCTCCACGAGGCAGCAGGCGACCCTAAATATCCTGGCAACGCATGGTTCTGGTGGGGCTCGGCAGGAAAGGACGCTTATATTCAGCTTTGGAAACTTATGTATGACAAGTTCACAAATGAGTATGGTCTTAATAACCTTATCTGGGTATGGAACGCACAGAATCCTGACTGGTATCCGGGCGATGAGTATGTTGACATCATGGGCTATGACTGCTATCCTGCCGAGCGGGACAGCTCTTCACAGAAATGGTATTATGACCTTGTAAAGTCAAGCACATCAACAAACAAGCTTATAGCAATGACAGAGAACGGTTCGCTGTTCGACCCTGACGGAGCATTCAATGACGGCACACGTTGGGCATGGTTCTGCACATGGAACGGCGAGTTCTGTATCAAGGATAAGCAGCTTTCAGACCAGTATACCACATTTGACGAGTGGAACAAGATATACAACAGCGAAAGAGTTCTCACTCTTGACGAGTTGCCAAACCTGAAATGCTACCCAATGGATACAGAAAAGTATCTTGAAGAGCATAAATAATTTTATATAATAAAAACTGCGGATAGTTTGACGCTATCCGCAGTTTTTTATTGCGTAGGGGCGAACAGCGTTCGTCCGTTTTTGGATAATAACTTAAATGACATAAACAAAAAAATCTGCGGACAGCTTAAACGCTCTCCGCAGATCATCTATGTAGGGCGACCTCAGGCCGCCCGCTCTATTTCGCCCACAATGCCTGCCATAAAGGCTTTGCAGTATTCTATCAGCTGTAAATATTCAGTATGCAAGGAGCGATGTAAACAAGTATCATCACAATAACGCCTGCACCTATCACAGCCACAATGCCTGCCATTTCAAGCAGTTCGCCGAATTTCAGCTTTTTGCGTATGAAGAAATACCCCACCGTCAGTGCCACGCCAAGTATGGTCAGTGCAAGACCTGCATAAAAGCCCTTAGGAACATTTGTCACCGTTATGCTGTTTTCGCCCTCCTGCAAGTCAAAGCATACAAGATCGCCGAAAACCTTGCTGTAGGAAACGCTCTCGCCGTTTACCTTTATCTTCAAGCCATCCTGATAAGGTATCTGAAGAACGCATTTCTGTCCTGCCTTTGCGTTTACGCTGCCTGACAGCTTGCCGTCATTGTCTGTAAGTCCTGCGGTGTTCACCTGCTCAAGTGCCTTTTGGAGCACATCATGGTGCAGTCCGAAAACGCCGTAGGAACGGCAGTTTGTTATGTTTTTGTTCAGCGTTACCCTAACGTTTACTTCCTCGTTCTCAAATTCGCCAAGCTTTAAAAGTCCGTTGCTCGACTGTGAAGGATAGTCGGTCTGTATCGACCTGCCGTTCACTGTTACCATAAAGCTGCCGTTTATGCTCTCGGAAAGATTGTTTGAAAGCTTGTCAAAGCAGTCAAAATAAAGGGTCTGCTTGTCTGTTACCTTTATCTCATAGTCCATGTATGAAAAATCGCTTGAACTGTTGAATGTGAATGACGGCGACATCACGCTGTCGTCCTGAATACCGTATATGGAGTCATATTCATAGTCTGTGATAAGTTCATCACCATTGCCGCCAAAAAGCTGTTCAAACAGCTTTTTCTGAACATCACTTCTTGTGCCGGTGGAAAGTTCTTCACTGCCGCTCAGGTCAGCGTCAGTAACAATGCCAAGAGGCAGATAGTATTCAGTCGGAACTATCTCGTATATGCTGTTTGAGTATACCGAGTCAGCATTGTTTGTAATGCCGCCATTTTTCTCTATAAGATATTTTACCGAAAGCAAAGCGTCTGTAAGCTCTGTTCCGCCGTAAGAACCGACTTCCATCCAGTATGACGAGTAGCCAAGCTGTTTCATCATATACATATAATCACGGCTTGTGAGGGAAGTGTAGTGGCTCAGTGAGTTGTAACCCATAGAGCCGACCAGATTGACTTCAAAAAGCTTGCTTGAAGTCTTTACTCTGTAGAAACCGTCGTTGTCCTCTATCCTGTCTGAAAGGTCCATTATGTTGTGATGATAGTATGAACGCTCAGGATAGTTCATGTCAGGTGTTATCATGTATACGTTCACGTTTGCATATGATTCAGCCGCCACGAACATGGCAAGGAAAAGTGCGAATATCTTCTTTGATATCCAGCCCTTTTTGTGCAGCAGCGTGATGATGGTGTAGAAAACCGCCGCCACAACAAAAAATTCAAGCCAAAGTTCAAAAGCAGTGCTGTCCTGCCAAAGACTCTTTGTGTATTTAGCCATGCCGTCACGGTTATTTTCCACAAAGCCTTCGGAAAATCTGTAAAAGCCGTATATAAGAGCCGCAAGTATAAGGAAAATAATAAAGTGGTCGCAGTTTTTCTTTTCCTTTGCTATGGCGTTTTCAGATGAAAGAAAATATCCTGCACATATAAGTGCAAAGAATATTGTTATAAAAGCATATCTGCATGGGAACGACATATAGCTGCCCGTGTGCCACATAAGGTTCGCAGGCTCTATTATAATAGGTATGAGCATCAAGAAAAGCATTATAAGGTCAGTGTTGAGCCTCTTGCTCCTCTTTTTGCCGTCAAGAAGAAATACTAAAACGATGACCGCCACAGACGCCGTTGACAAAAGCAAGCAGAAAGTCGTCTGATAATTCGAGAAAAAGTCCGCCGACTCTATCTGCATTATGACCGACTTTGAACGTCCGCTTGAAAGGAACTGCAAAAAGCATGGTATCCATACCACCGCCGAAAGCAGTGCTCCAAGGAGCGAGCCTATGATGAACCTGCAAGGAACGTCTTTGTATTTCTCTTCCTTGCGGTAACGCCAGCAGCAGACCGCCATGAAAAGAAGTATGAATATAACTATCATGTAGCTGATGTAGTAGTTCACTATCATCATGAGCGTGAGCATCACAGTGTATGGTATTATCCTCTTTTTCTCAAAAAGCTCCTTGAAAGCCACCATGAGCAGTGGGAAAAGATACATCATGTCGAGCCATATGTTGTTCTGATAATAGAACATTCCATAGCCGCAGAATGCGTATATGATGCTGAGTACAGAGCTTATATAAGGGCTGAGCTTTTTCTGGCAGGTGCGGAAATATATCTGAGCCGTCACCGCCGCAGTCATAAGCTTGAGAACAGTCATTATGTTCACAAGATAAATAACGTCAGCCTTGTCTGCCAATAGCACCAGCAGCGTGTAAGGGCTTGCGATAAAGAAAAAGAAAACGCCCCATAGGTTCATTCCGCCTGCATTGTGGAAGTTAAGGAATATTCCGTCCTTGCCTGAAAGAATATCCTTGAAGTCAGTGAGCAGCGGTATCACCTGCTGTGACATATCACACCATGATACAGTTCCGTCACCGAAAGGATACAGGTCATTCCTGTAGAAAGCAAACCCCATTATGAGCATGACCACAAGGGGCGGAACGATAAATGGCAGAATTTTTTTCAGTTTGTCCATTTTACATTCGTCCTCCATAGTTTTTTACAATAAGATACAAAATAAAACATTATAATTATACTCTATTATTAGTCAAAAATCAATATTAAATGATCCAACTTTAAGGCAAGTATAATGAAAATTCTGTGAAAAACATAGTCTGCTGTTGATTTTTTTGCAGGGAGGTGCTATAATAGGCTAGTGAAAAGGCAGAAATGCCATAATGATGATCGAAAGGACGATAAAAAATGAAACTTAAAAAGTTATTCAGAGCATTGGCTCTTTGTACAGCAGGCGTGCTTGCCTGTGCAGTGCTCACAGCCTGTGGAGATAAGAGCGACAGCTCATCACAAAGCTCAGCTGCGGATACTGACAAGAAGTTCGTTATCACGCTTTATGCCAACGACGCACCTATAACCTGCGAGAATTTTGAAAAGCTCGTAAAGGAAAAGTTCTATGACGGACTTACTTTCCATAGAGTCGTAGATGACTTTATGGCACAGGGCGGCGACCCTAACGGCGACGGCACAGGCGGCAGCAAGGAAACTATCAAAGGCGAATTCTCAGCAAACGGCGTTGAAAACAACCTCAGCCATACAAGAGGCGTTGTTTCAATGGCAAGAGCAAACGATATGGACAGTGCCTCAAGCCAGTTCTTTATCTGCTACAGCGATAAGGATACCTTCCTTGACGGTCAGTATGCAGCCTTCGGTATGGTAACAGAGGGCATGGACGTTGTTGACGACTTCCTCAAGGTGGAGAGAACAACAGGTTCAGATAACGCAAAGTCAAAGCCTGTTACACCTATCACTATCGTAAAGGCTGAAATGATAGACGATGACGCCGACGGCAACCACAGAGTCCAGTTCACAATGGATTTCTAAACTTTCAAAGAACACAAAGAGGTGTCCCTTGCTGTGGACGCCTCTTTTTTTGTTCGCTCAAATGTTTTACAAAACAAAAAATTCATAATTTATATATCAAATCCCTCATAAAAGCTATTGCAAAAATGTATGGGTTCAGTTATAATATATGGTATAGGTTTGCGTGCAGCCGTTATCCGTGGGCTGCCGCCATTAAGTTTGAAAGGAATGCATCATATTATGAAGAAATTTACAGCTGGTCTTGTTGCAGTAGCAATGAGCGTTACAATGCTTGCAGGCTGCGGAGTGCCTGCTAATACAGTACACAGCGTTGACGACCTTGAGGGAAAGACCATAGGTGTTCAGCTTGGAACAACAGGCGATATCTACGCCGAGGACGTTAAGGACGCTAAGGTAGAGAAATACAATAAGGGTGCTGACGCAGTTCAGGCTCTCAAACAGGGCAAGATAGACGCAGTTATAATCGACGCTGAGCCTGCTAAGGTTTTTGTTGAGAAGAACGACGACCTTGAGATCCTTGATGAGCCATTTGCTGAGGAAGAATATGCTATCGCAATGAAACTTGACAACACTGACCTCCAGCAGGAGATAAACGGTGCACTTAAAGAGCTCAAAGCTGACGGAACACTTGACGCTATCAAGGCAAACTACGTTGGCGAGGACGCTGGCAAGAACCCATACAAGTCCCCTGATAATGTTAGCAGAGATAAGGGTACGCTTGTAATGGCAACAAACGCTGAGTTCCCTCCATACGAGAGCAAAGAGAACGATAAGGTCGTTGGTATCGACGCTGATATGATGCAGGCTGTTTGCGATAAGCTTGGCTATGAGCTGAAGATAGACGATATGGCATTTGATTCTATCATCTCAGCCGTTCAGTCAGGGAAGGCTGACGTTGGCGTTGCAGGTATGACAGTTACACCTGACAGAGAGAAGAACGTGCTCTTCTCCGACACTTATACATCATCAAGTCAGGTAATAATCGTAAGAAAGAAATAATTTTTCACACTTCGGCTGTCGTAGAGCGGCAGCCGAAATTATTTTGATAAAGAACAGGAAGTGCTGAATTGAACAAATTGATCGACGATTTCCAGCAAAATTTTTTGGACGAGAGCCGTTGGCATTATCTTACCAATGGTCTTAAAACAACACTTATCATAACCTTCTTTGCGGTCATACTTGGCTTTGTGTTGGGATTTCTTGTGGCTATAGTCCGCTCTACTCATGATAAGACAGGCAAAATGAAGATACTCAATGCCCTTTGCAGAGTGTATCTTACAGTAATAAGAGGAACTCCTATGGTAGTTCAGCTGCTCATAACATACTTTGTTATCTTCGGCAGCGTGAATATAGACAAGACTCTTGTGGCTGTGCTTGCATTCGGCGTGAACTCAGGTGCGTATGTGGCTGAGATAGTCCGTTCGGGAATAATGTCAGTTGACAACGGGCAGTTTGAGGCAGGAAGAAGTCTTGGCCTTAGCTACCGTCAGACAATGATATCCATAGTTTTGCCGCAGGCTTTCAAAACAGTCCTGCCTGCACTTGCAAACGAGTGCATAGTTCTGCTGAAAGAAACTTCCGTTGCAGGATATATCGCAATTCAGGACCTTACAAAGGGCGGAGATATAATCCGTTCTCAGACGTTCTCGGCATTCATGCCGCTTATAACAGTTGCACTTATTTACCTTATAATGGTAGTTGTGCTTACTCATCTGGTAGGAAAGCTTGAAAGGAGGCTGTCGCAAAGTGATAGACGTTAAACATCTCAGTAAATCATTCGGCGATGTGGAAGTCCTCAAGGACATAAACGAAACTATCGAAAAGGGCGAAAAGGTCGTTATCGTCGGACCGTCAGGCTCAGGAAAATCCACCTTTCTCCGCTGCCTCAACCTTATGGAAAAGCCGACCTCAGGAGATATCTTCTTTGAGGGCGAGAATATAACACAGGCGAACGAGCATGAAATGAACAAGCTCAGACAGAGAATGGGCATGGTTTTCCAGCATTTCAACCTCTTTCCGCATCTTACCATAAAGAAAAATATCACCCTCGCACCTGTCAAGCTTGGTCTTATGACAGCTGAGGAGGCTGATATAAAAGCGGAAGAGCTTTTGGAAAGAGTTGGCCTGCCTGATAAGGCTGACGAGTATCCTTCAAGGCTCTCAGGCGGTCAGAAACAGAGAATAGCTATTGCACGTTCACTGGCAATGAATCCTGAGGTAATGCTCTTTGACGAGCCGACTTCAGCACTTGACCCTGAAATGGTCGGCGAGGTGCTGGAGCTTATGAAACAGCTTGCCAACGACGGCATGACAATGGTGGTCGTTACCCACGAAATGGGCTTTGCAAGGGAAGTTGCCTCAAGAGTATTGTTCATGGCAGACGGCAATATACTTGAACAGAACAAACCGTCAGAGTTCTTTGCACACCCTGAAAATCAGCGTTTGAAAGATTTCCTCTCAAAAATTATATAGAGGTCAACACGGACAGTGCCCCTGTCCGTGTTTTTTTGTTTGCAAAGTGCGAAAATGCTTGACATTATGGGAGTTATGGTCTATTATTATTCTATACGACTTTATATTATTAGGAGATACATAAATGAGTTTAAAAAACGCTTTCACCATTATTTTCGGCAAGCTTATGGTAAAAACTCTGCACCTGCTGGGCAGGGACGCAGGCAACTTTCCGGGGCTTGTGCTGTGGACTATAAATAAAGACTGCCTAAAGGCTTTCAAAGTGGATTGCCCTATCGTCGCCGTCACAGGCACAAACGGCAAGACTTCCGTCACAAACTATCTCAGCCATATTTTTGCAAGCGGCGGAAAAAAGATAATAACAAACCCAGAGGGCAACAATCTTGATACAGGTATATGCTCACTCCTGCTCAATCACTGCGATATGAGGGGAAGAGTCCATGCCGATTATCTCGTGCTTGAAACTGACGAGTCCCACGTCCCAGTGGTCTATTCAAAGCTCAATTTGCAGACCCTTGTTCTGCTGAACTTCTTCCGTGACCAACTTGACCGAAACGGCGAGGTGGAAACACTCATACTCAAAGTGAAAAAGTTCCTTGAAACATTCGAGGGCAACGTTGTCCTCAATGCCGATGACCCTAACGTGGCAAGACTTGGACTTGCTAATCCTAATAACAAGAATATCCACTATTTCAGCGTTGACAGATATCAGGGTGCAACGGACAAGCCTTATGAAGTCGGAGAGGGCAAGTTCTGCCCGTTCTGCGATACCGAGCTTGTCTATGACTATTATCAGTATTCACATATCGGCAAGTTCCATTGCCCAAAATGCGGTTTCGGCAATATCGAGCCTGAGGTGGAGATAAAGAACGTTGACCTTACCGTTCCGTCCTTTGAGGCAGACGGCGAGACCTATAAGACCGCCCATAACAGTATCTACTATATGTATAACATGGCGGCTGTCTATACCGCCGCAAAGCTTTACAACTTTGATAAGGCTATCCTGCACGATACCTTCGAGCATTTCGAGGTGAATAACGGCAGACTTGAACGCTTTGAGGTAGACGGCTCAAGCCTACTTGTGAACCTTGCCAAAAACCCTGTTGGTGCAAATATGACCCTGCGTGTGATGAACGAGCAGGCAGGCTCAAAGGAACTGCTTTTTGTCCTTAACGATAACCTTGCAGATGGCCATGACGTTTCATGGATATGGGATATAAATTTCTCCGTGTTCAATAACGTTGACCGAGTTGTGACTTCAGGCACAAGAGCCTACGATATCGCCATAAGAATAAAATGTTCAGGCTATGACCCTGATAAAATATTCGTTTATCCCGACCTTGACGAGGCAACAGCGGCCCTGTTCTCCACAAAGGGGGATAAGTTCGCCATAGCAAATTATACCGCTATCCAGCCAACAAGAGCGGCAATCAAAAGATACAAGAGCCTGAAAGAAAACGGGGAGGAAAAGTAAAATGGAAAAACTGAAAATTCTTCATATGTACCCTAATATGCTTGACCTCTACGGCGACAGCGGCAACGTTGAAGTGCTTTCATACCGCTGCAAAATGCGTGGCATAGAGCTTGAAGTTTCAAAGCATCTTATCGGCGACACCGAAACGGATTTCACCCAGTATGATATCATCTACCTCGGCGGCGGAGCTGACTTTGAACAGCAGATACTTGCCGATGACCTCGTTTCCTGCAAGGACAGTATAGTTAAAGCCTATGAGGCAGGAACGTTTTTCCTGATGATATGCGGCGGCTATCAGCTCATGGGTCAGTATTATAAAGACTCAAACGGCGAGAAAGTGCCGGGATTGGGACTTTTTGATTACTATACCGTCGCCTCTACCGATAAAAGATGCAGATGTATCGGAAATATCGTCATCGAGGCTCAGCTTGACGGCGAGAAGTATAAGGTCATAGGCTTTGAAAACCATGGAGGACAGACCACCAACGTCAAGTCACCATTCGGAAAAGTCCTCTCAGGCAACGGCAACGAGTTTGAAAGCAGCACCGAGGGCTATATGGAAAAAAGCGTTATCGCAACCTATCTCCACGGTCCGCTCCTGTCTAAAAATCCAAAGGTCAGCGACTATGTTATCTCATATTGCATGAGCCGTAAGCTTGGCGAAAAGTATATCCCTGAGCCTATAAACGATAAGCTTGAAGAAGATTGCCGCAAACAGCTTTTTGAAAGACTGGGTGTGTAAAATGTTTTCACTTTTCAGAAAAAAACAAACACAGAGCGAACCTCCGCTGAAAAAGAAAATAAAGGACATGAAGTGCCGCAAGATAAATTACGTTGACGAGGGCTTTGATACCCTCGCCACGGAAATGTCCGCCGACCCGAAAGCCATTCTCAGGCTCAAGCCTGTGAATTACTATGCCATAAAGAATAAATATATCATGGGAAAAGTTTATACGTCTGAGGACTATCAGGAGAATTATGTGCAGTTTTTCAGATACGAGTATGACCACGAGTGCGGAAAGACCGATATCTACCCTCTGTCTGCGGAGCTTATGTCAAAGGCTCTCGCAAAGGTGGGCATAATCATAGACCTGAAAGCTCCTGTCCAAGACCAGTGAGGAAACGAAAATGGCATCTAAAATTGACGAATTTGATATGAAAGCCCCTGTGGCTGACCTGCTTTATCCCTCTGTGGAAAAGCATAACGCAATGAAAAAAAGAGCTGCTGCCCTTGAACAGCTTCCAAGAGCGTTTGTAAACAATCTGGAGCTTGAAAAGGTGGCTGATTTTATCACGCCCCATTACCAGTATCGTGTAATGAGGCTTTTTTGTGAGGTTTGCGACGATGAGGAGGTAATAAACTACCGCCTTGATATCCTTGACGATTTCATAAGGCTGCCGTCATTGTCTGCCACCATACGCAAGGTCATAAATGTCATGGTGGAAAATGACAGAAAGAATATCTATGATCTCACCACTCCCGACAGCTTTTCACAGCTTGATGACGCCATAAGCGGCTTTGACGCTTACATACAGTGCATGGAGATCATGCACGATTTCTATGGCAAAATGAAAGATAAAATACGCTCAGAGGGCGTAAAAAAGCTCTTTGCGTTTTTTGAAGAGCATTACGGCGACAAGCATTATATATCCCTGAAAGGGGAGATAGAGGAGCTTAAAAAGGCTCTCTATGACCGTATCCGCAGCGTTACAGTTGCCATAAACCTTGATGAAAGGCTTGTGCCTGTTTCCGCAGGCATCATAGAGCTTTCAAAAGAGCGTTACGATATAAAGCCGTCACTTGTTGACAGGATACTTTATCATGGTGCAAAGTTCAACGATAAGTCTGTTGTGAAAAATCTTAGAAAAAAGTATAATGACAGCGAGGTGTCTGACGATAAGCTTATCAACACCGTGGATAAGACCCTCTTTGAAGAGCTTAGCAACCTTACCGATACTTTTGTGAAAATGATAGATAAGGTGCTTGCAGAGTATCAAAAAGCAGGCATTGCCGATATGCGTTATATCGACTATCAGCTTGAGTATTATGTCGGTGCAGTGGCAATGATAGAGGCTTGCGAAAATCAGGGACTTAAAATGTGCCGTCCGAAAATATTTCCGTCAGGGGAACGCAAAGCCGTCATAAAGGATATCTTTGACCCCGTTTATTTCCGTGAGGCTAGGATATATAATCTTAACCATAAGGAGAAAAAATCAGTCGTCACAAACGATATCACCATGGGCGGAGAAAGCGAGGGCTTTTATGTTCTCACCGGTGCTAACAACGGCGGAAAGACCACCTTCCTCCGTGCTGTTGGGCTTTGTCAGATAATGGCTCAAACAGGGCTGTATGTCCCTGCGTCATATTGCGAGATATCCCTTGTGGACTATATCTATACCCAGTTCCCGCAGGAAGAAAAAACAGGCATCGACACAAGCCGTTTCACCACCGAGATAAAAGAGTTCCGTGAAATAAGCGACACCATAACAGACCGCAGCCTGCTGCTCATGAACGAGTCTATCCAAAGCACCACTCCAAGAGAGTGCGTCGAGGTCGCCTGCGAACTGCTCAGGATATTCTGCAAAATGGGCGTAAGAGGAGTTTTCGCTACCCACCTTGTTGATATCGCATATAAGACCACCGAGCTTAATAAAGACAGTACCCTCAGAACAAGACTGGCAAGCATAGTCGCCGACGCCGATAATGAAACAGGAGAGCGAAAGTATAAAATAGTCCGTGGTATGCCCCGTGACAATAGCTTTGCCCAGACTATTCTTAAACAGTATGGCATAGATATGGAAACAATAGAAAAGCGTATCAAGAATATGTAAGGCATGACTATTACAAAATTGTAACTATACTTGAAAATTTCTTAGATGTGTGGTATACTTGAACATACAATTATAAAGATAGGAGATAAAAACATGAAAAAGATAAACAGAACCATAAGCCTTTTTGCCGCCGCTGCAATGTGTGCAGCACTTCTTTGCTCCTGCGGAGAAGTCACCGAAAGCTCACAGGCTGACAGCAGTTCAAAGGCAGCGACCACTACCACAGATACCGAAATCACCACAAAGGCGAGCGAGAGCAGCACTGCCCCTGTCACCTCTGCCGCAGAAAGCAGCACACCTGACAGTTCTTCAGCAGTTTCAGACGATAACGATACAAACAGTATCACCCCTGCCATGTGGAAGGTAACTTCACCTGAGGGCAATACGATGATAATGCTCGGCTCTTTCCATGCCTTGAAAGACGAGTGCTATCCGCTCCCTGAGGCGATAACAAATGCGTATAATAATGCCGATATCCTTGCCGTAGAGTGCGATATAACCGCAACTCAGGAGGACGGCGAGTATATGAAGAATCTCATGAAACAGATGCTCTATAATGACGATACAAAGCTTAGTCAGCATATTTCCGAAGAGGCTTATTCTGCTCTTCAGACCTATCTTGGCTATTGGGGCATGGATATCTCCACTCTGGAGGTCTATAGACCTTGGGCAATATCCAGTACCCTCGATACACTGCTTATTCAGGACTCCGACTTTGATTCCGAAAAGGGTCTTGACAATTACCTCCTTACCACAGCCCATGCCGACGGCAAGGAGATATACGAGGTAGAGTCGGTGGATTTCCAGCTTAATATGCTCATAAACTTCTCTGACGATATCTATGACCTTATGTTCAGGAGCTATGAGGGCGAAACAAAGGACTCTCAGAAACAGTCACTTGAAGATCTCTATGCCGCATGGAAGTCAGGAGATATTGAAACATTCCTTGAGGAAGATAATGACGAGGAGCTTGCAGGCTATACCGAGGAGGACAAAGCCACCGCCGAGGATTACAATAACCAAATGCTCTATGACAGAAACAAAAATATGGCAAAAGCAGCCGAAGATCTTATGTCCGAGGGCAAAAACGTGTTCTACGTTGTTGGTGCAGCACATTATGCAGGCGAGGGCGGAATAATCGACCTCCTTGAAAAAGACGGCTATACAGCTGAGCGTGTGCAGTATTGATAGAATTTCATAGGGGAAAGGGGTAAAATATGCCACATTCATCAGGCGGAGGCAGCCACGGGGGCGGCTCTTTCAGCAGTTCAGGCTCGTCAAGTTCGTCAAGTTCAGGCAGTTCAAGCTATAGGCATATCAAAAATACCAACTTTGAAGGTGCAGTAAAATACGTCTATTATGAGAACTACCACCCGGTCTACGTCTATGCAGATTACGATATCCGCAAGCAGACCGGAAAAGGCAAGGTGCTCAGTATCATCGGCAGTGCCGACTCTCTGCTTTTTGGTATCCTCCTGCTTGCTATCTGCTATGAAAAGCCGCAGAAAATGAATACCGACCCGTCCTATAGCTGCGAGATAGTTGACGCCGCAGGGGTCATTGACGATACAGATATAGTGCAAAGTGCCATTGACGATTTCTATGACGTCACAGGTATCCCGGTAGAGATATTGACAGTGAACAACGAGGATTGGCAGGACGATTATTCAGACCTTGAGGGTTATGCCTATGATGTCTATGTGTCAGAGTTTGATGATGAAGAGCATTGGCTCATAGTCTATTCCGAACCTATCCTGCCTGATGAGGACTTTAACGATTGGTATTGGCAGGGTATGCAGGGCGACGATACAGACGATATCCTAACAACAGATAAAACAGACGATTTCAACGGCCTCATGCAAAAATATCTCACCGCCAATAGCCGCCATACCGTAAGCACTGCTATCGCTGCGGCTTTTGACGAAACTACCCCTGATGTCATGGAAGGTCATATAGAATGGATAATCGTTTTCTGGGGACTGCTGCTTTCAGGCATGGGCGTCTATGAGATCTATAAGACCCTTACCACCAATAAAAAAGTTTTCCGCAGTGCAGTGAAGTGCCCGAAAGATTCAAAAGAGGATACCTGCGAATATTGCGGAAATGTCTATGTTATCGGCACTTGCCATGAGTGTCCGCATTGCGGAGCACCGCTCAGACCACATACTATAGACCTAGATGAAACACCTGTCACCGCACAGCAGACCGATAAGTAAGAAAGGGGAGAGATAAATGCCACATTCATCAGGCGGAGGTTCTCACGGAGGAGGCTCACACGGAGGCTCTCATCACAGCAGTCATTCCCATGGAGGTTCAGGCGGCAGCTCACGCCATACAAGAAGTACATATTTTCCGGGGGCAAGCAGATATGTCTATTATCATCACCATAGACCCGTCTATGTCTATGCAGATTACGATATAACCGCAAAAAGAAGTCCCTTTAGATTTCTTATACTGCTTTTCTATCTGCCGTTTATAATAGCATTTTTCCCAATGTTCTCGCAGGCTTATCACCACCCACATAAGCTCGCACAGGATTATGATTATAGAATAATAATCGAGGATAAAGCAAACGTCCTTGATAATACCGCAGAGCTTAGGAACTCGCTGGTGAGTTTCTATAACCGCACAGGAATATCCCCTGCGGTCATAACAGTAAACAATTCCGATTGGCAGGAACACTATTCAAGCCTTGAAAACTATGCCTATGACCTCTATGTGAACCATTTTGAGGACGAGAGCCATTGGCTCATTGTCTATTCTACACCGAATACTTTTCAGAATGACGGCTTTGAGGATTGGTATTGGGAGGGTATGCCGGGCGATAATACCGACGGCATACTCACAACGTCAGTAACTGATGACTTTAACGAAGAACTGCAAAAGGACCTCACCGCAAGAACACGCTATACAGTGTCATCTGCCATAAGCACATCTTTTGACTTGATAACACCTACCATAATGAAAACAACGATACGCTGGGATCTGATGTTTTTTGCCGTGGTCATCTTTGCGTTCATATGCCTGCACGCCTGTCTTATGCTTGGCATCAATCCAAAAGCAAGACAATATGCCAAAGCACAGCGTTGCCCTGACACCGCACAAGAAGTCGCCTGCGAATATTGCGGCTATACCTACGTCACAGGCACTTGCACCCAGTGCCCACATTGCGGAGCACCAGTTCCCCCACAGGAGCAGTCCACTTCGCCGAACGTTTAGATATAACGTTCATTGCTATATCGACATAAAAACCGCCTGAGAGTTTATTACCCTCAGGCGGTTTTCTTATGTCAGCATCTATCAGCCGTACATCTCAGTCTGCTCAGCATAGCTGTAAATTATCTCAGAGTTCGGGTCAATGGCAACCCCTTTTGCATGGAAAAGCTCCGTTATGGTGACAAATTCATATCCCTGTTCTTTCAGTGCAGGGATTATCTTGTCAAGAGCGGCAACAGTCTGAACGTTTCCGCTCATGTCATGAAGAAGAATGATGCCGCCGTCCTTAGCCTGAGCAAGCACCTTTTCCACACGCTCTTCAACACCAACCTCGTTGTTGTAGTCCTCAGCACCATATCCGCATATGAACGGCATATCCACAGCGTCAAACATTGTCTGATTTACCGCAATGTACGGTGGACGGAAAAACTGTGGACGTTCTCCCACAGCCTCTTCCACCTTGTCGGAAGTGTAGTCTATCTCCGCCTTTATTTCCTCGGCAGTCATTTTTGTCATGTCAGGGTGGCTCTGAGAGTGGTTCTCAATGTCACAGCCCATATCGTAAGCACGTTTCATGACCTCTGCACTTTCCTCAGTTACGTTGTTTCCGATAACAAAGAACGACGCCACAATGCCGTGCTCCTCAAGCTTGTCAAGCACAAGTGGAGTGGTGTCAGTGTTCGGACCGTCATCAAAGGTCAAAGCAATGACCTTGCCGTAATCCGACTTGTCACGCATTACCCTACGCTGAGCCTGCGAACTGCTGTCCTCAGATTTTGACGAGCTTTCTTTCTCCGAACTGTCATTTTCAGCACCGCAGCCTACGCCCATAGCAAGACTGAACGCCACCGCACCCATAAGTATAGTTTTAAGCACCTTTTTCATAAGATTTTCTCCTTTGTTTTTATTATCTATATGATAGCATATTCCCCCATGATTTTCAATAGCCTTTTTCAGCTTGACCCTGTGCATAAAAAACGAGCGGTACCGGACCGCCCGTCAAAACTTTGTTATTGTTCGGAATGTTTCTTGCCCTTAAAGCATTTTCTGTATATCGTTACCGTTATAACAGCGTATAAAGTTCCCGTGAGTATTCCTGCGATAACGTCGCTTGGATAATGTACTCCCACATATAGCCTTGACAGTGCAATAAGCGTCGCCGCTATCAAAGCAGGCACACCGTATTTTTTCGGCATCTCCATGAACATTACCACCGCCACCGCAAATGACGCCCCCGAATGTCCCGACGGGAACGAGTAGTCCGATTGTGCCCCTATTATTCTGTTAAGCCCCTCGACCACCTCGTAAGGTCTTGTTCTGGCAATAATGTTTTTGAGAATGATGTTGTTTATAAGAAAAGTCGCCGCCAGCGAGCATGAGCACACAAGTCCCGTCGTCCTCGTCTTTTTCAGTATCAGCAGCAAAACGCATATGCCTATCCATAACGCACCGCCGTTTGCAAGATATGTGATGAACTTCATTATAGGGTCAAGCCACCCTGCACGCAAGTTGTCCTGTATCCATAACAGTATGTCGCCGTCTAGTTTAAGTAAGGTGTCTATCATTTGTCCTCCTGCCATTTATGTAAATCTATCCCTTGAATATATTTACACTAAAACTGACAAGCCCGTCAAAAAACGAGCTTGTCCTTTGTTTATAAGTTTATTCGTTCACATTTAAGCAACCTTTAATTATGATAAGTTCATTTTTAGAACCAAAAGTCTTAATTTTCTTTGCACCACATAAAACAAATTAAACATTGCTCAATTAATAATTTCCAGTTGGGGGAGACCTTAGGTCACCCGTCATTGAATTAATTTGCGTTTATCAAAGCTTAACAGGCTCTATCTTCCAGATGTTCTCAGCATAATCCTTGATAGTTCTGTCAGAAGAGAACTTGCCGGCATTAGCAATGTTGAGCCAGCATTTCTTAGCGAAAGCAAGCTTGTCCTTGTAGTCAGCGTTGACCTTGAGCTTAGCCTGAACATAGCTTTCAAGGTCGCCCAGAACGTAATAATGGTCAGGAACGTGCCAGCTTGCACCGTCAGTGAGAGCCTTGTAAAGCTCTTTAAAGCTGCCCTCCTCGTTTGAAGGCACGCCGCCGTCTGAAAGGCTGCCGTCAATAAGCTTGTCAAGCACACGCTTTATCTTGTCGTTTGAGAAAAGTATCTCCCTAGGGTCATATTCCGGCATTATCTTAGCAAGCTCTTCCACTCTCGCTCCGAAGATGTAGTTGTTCTCCTCGCCTGCCTCCTGAACTATCTCCACGTTAGCACCGTCATAAGTTCCCAGTGTGACCGCACCGTTGAGCATAAGTTTCATGTTGCCAGTGCCGCTCGCCTCAGTGCCTGCCGTAGATATCTGCTCAGAAACATCAGCCGCAGTAACAAGCTTTTCCGCATAAGAAACGTTGTAGTTCTGAACGAAAACCACCTTGATAAGATCCTTTGTGTCAGGGTCAGAGTTCACAAGCTTGCCTATCTCGCCGATAAGCTTGATGATAGCCTTAGCCCTCCTGTATCCCGGAGCAGATTTTGCACCGAAAATAAATGTCGTCGGCGTGAAGTCCTTTATAGAACCGTCCTTTATGCCGTAGTAAATATACAGTATAGACAAAGCGTTCAGGAACTGCCTCTTGTATTCGTGCAAACGCTTTATCTGAATGTCGAAAATAGTGTTCGGGTCGATGTCAACGCCGTCATGCTCCTTTACAAACGCAGCAAGGCGGTTCTTCTGAGCCTCCTTAACAGCCATGAACTCGTTGAGCACAGCCTCATCGTCAGCATATTTTTCAAGCTTTTTAAGCTCGTCCAGGTTCTTCACCCAGTCCGCATTGCCTAAAAGCTTTGTGATAAGAGCCGAAAGCTCAGGATTGCAAAGTGCCAGCCAGCGTCTTTGAGTGATGCCGTTTGTCTTGTTCTGGAATCTCTCAGGATAAAGCTCATACCAGTCCTTGAGAGCGTCCTTTTTCAGTATTTCCGTGTGGATAGCCGCAACGCCGTTTATATAGCTTGAAACGTAAATTGCCATAAACGCCATTTTCACCATGCCGTCGCCAACAGGGGAGAGCTTTGAAATATATTCTCTGTCCTTTTTGAGGGCGTACATATCCTTGATAAAACGCTCGTTTATCATAAGAATGTAAGTGTAGACCTCAGGCACTACCTTTTCCACAAGGCGGCAGTCCCACTTTTCAAGAGCCTCAGCCATGATAGTGTGGTTTGTGTAGTTAAAGACCTTGTGAGCGATCTCAAAAGCCTTGTCAAAGTCATATCCATGTTCAGCACAAAGCTGTCTTATAAGCTCAGGCACAGCGATAACAGGGTGAGTATCATTGAGCTGTATAGTGATAAAGTCGCCAAGGTTGTCAAGCGTGCCGAACTTAGCCAAATGCTTTTTGATGATGTCCGTCACAGATGCAGCGGAGAAGAAATATTCCTGCTTGAGCCTGAGTATCTTGCCCTCTTCGCAGTTATCGTTAGGGTAAAGCACCTTAGAAATGTTCTCAGCGTCATTTTTAGCCTTTACCGCACCGTCATAGTTTCCGCAGTCGAACTGAGCGAAGTCGAAATCCTCCACGCTCTCAGCCTGCCAAAGTCTTAGTGTGCCCACATTTTTAGTACCAAAGCCGATAACAGGCATATCATAAGGCACAGCGTAAACAGTCTGATCGCCGTATTTAACGATTACCTTGTCATTTTCGCATCTCTTAGACCAAGGGTCGCCGTACTTTGTCCAGTTGTCAGCCTCTTCCTTCTGGAAACCGTCAACTATCTTCTGTTTGAAAAGACCGTACTTGTATCTTATGCCGTAGCCGTCCAAAGGCAGGTCATGAGCGGCAGCGGAATCGAGGAAACAAGCTGCCAGTCTGCCAAGACCGCCGTTACCGAGAGCAGCGTCCTCTATCTCTTCAAGGTCGTTAAGACTCCTGCCGTGAGCCTTCAAAAGCTCGTCCACCTCATCGGTGATACCAAGGCAAAGAAGGTTGTTGTAAACGGCTCTTCCCATAAGGAACTCCATAGAGAGATAGCAAGCCCTGCGGCTGTCAAGGTGAGCCTTTCTGCTGTTCTCCCAATCTCCGTCGATAAGCTCCATAACAGTAGCCGACAGGCTTTCATGGAGCTGCCAAGGCAGGGCGTTTTCAACGTCCGTACCGAATTTCTTTTTCAGATCTTTGCTAAGTTCGCTGTAAAACAGTTCTTTGTTCATTGGTTTTTATCCTTTCTGATATTTTATGTATTCTATTGTATTTTGTACTTTGTTATTATCCGCATAACGTATGGTAGTGGCGAACATCGTTCGCCCGTCGGAGAAACAAGCCCATGGCAACAACATTGTGGGATAGAACTAAAACCTACCCTATCACACCTGTAGGGGACGACGCCCTCGGCGTCCCGCTATTTCTCGCCCGTCGAATTAACTGAGAATATCACAACAATGTCGCTTATCGTTTGGACGTCACGGCATATAAAATTATCGCAAAATTTTGGTGACCACACAATGTATCGTAGGGGCAACCTCAGGTCGCCCCTACATCTTATTCAGGCAAGTTCTTCCGCCGCAAAATCGCTACGCTCGGTGCTTGTGCACATCTCTGATAAGCTATGCACATTCCTCACTCCTCATTTATCCTTGCTCTATCTTCCATAAACCGCCGTTATCTTCGCCAATCTCTCCGCTAATTTATCATCAAGCACATCAAAGCTTTCCAATCTCCATTTCCAGTTCGCTCCCACTGTTGACGGTGTATTCATTCTCGCTTTACTGCCAAGGCAAAGTATATCCTGCATTTGTGCTATAGCCGTATCGCACACACTCGACCAACAAAGCCTTACCATTGCCCAAGGCACAAACTCATCTTTCGTCACCCCAAGATAATCCTTGCAATACTCCGCCGTTTTCTCGTCACAGCTCTTTATCCAGCCCAATATCGTTTCGTTATCGTGCGTTCCTGTATAGCAAATGCTGTTGGTGGTCTTGTAGTTGTGCGGCAGATATCCATTCGTGCTGTCAGAATCAAATCCGAACTCCAGTACCTTCATGCCAGGATATCCGCTTGCATTGAGCATTTTTACAACGTGCTTTGTAAGGAATCCCAAGTCCTCTGCAATGATCTGCACGTCCCCAAGCTGCTTTTTAACTTCCTTGAAAAGTTTCATGTCAGGACCTTTTCTCCACTTGCCCTTTTTGGCGTTTTTAGCACCATACTGTATGCAGTAGTAGCTCTCAAAGCCCCTGAAATGGTCTATCCTGACCACATCATAAGTTTCAGCCGCCGCCTTGATACGCCTTATCCACCAGCGGAATTTGTCCCTTGCTATGTATTCCCAGTCGTAAAGTGGATTACCCCACAGCTGACCGTCCGCCGTGAATGCGTCAGGCGGACATCCTGCTACCTCCACAGGCTTTTTCTCCTTGTCAAGGCTGAAATACTGCGGCGTGCTCCATACCTCAACGCTGTCATACGCCACATAAATAGGTATGTCGCCGATTATCTCGATACCCTTTTCGTTTGCATAAGCCTTTAGTTTTTTCCACTGCTGGAAATATTTATACTGTACAAAGCACCAGAAGTCGATATCGTTAGCATATTCTTTTCTCGCATTTTTTATCGCCTTAGGCTTGTACATTTTCAGCGGTTCGTCCCATTCATACCAAGCCTTGCCCTTGTTTGCGAACTTCAGTGACATAAACAAAGCGTAATCGTATATCCACTCCTTGTTTTCCACCACAAATTTAGAGTATGCCTTTTCAGGCTTTTTGCGAAAACGCTTGTGAGCCGTCCTCAGCACCTTGAAAATTATCTCGTATATCCTGCCGTAGTCAACAGACCCCTTGTCATCGCCCCAGTCGATATCCTTGTATTCCGCAGGCTTTAGATATCCCTCAGCCTCCAGCGTTTCAAGATCTATAAAATATGGATTGCCTGCGTGAACAGAAAAGCTCTGATATGGCGAGTCACCATAGCTTGTAGGAGAAATCGGCAGTATCTGCCAGCATTTCTGATGAGCTTTTTCAAGGAAATCCACAAAAGCATAAGCCTCTTTTCCAAGCTTGCCGATACCGTAATCGTTAGGCAAAGAAGAAATATGCATCAAAATACCCGATCTACGCATAAAATGCTCCTTTCATGTCAGTGCAGCACCAAAATCATCATCAGGTGCAGCTGTTTATAAAACACCAGTATAATTATACTACTTTTCAGCCTTTTTTGCAATAGAAAAACCGCCATATATTTCATTTTAGAAATATTTTCTCTAAACAGATCGACATCGTAACAAGCATGATAAAGCACAAAAAATCCCGAGGACGCAAACCCTCGGGATAATTCTTTATTCATGCGTTATCATCATAAGCACCGCAAAATAGTGGAAAACACTGCCTGCAATGGTGAATAAATGCCATATTGAGTGAAAATATTTCTTGTTTTTCTTGACGTAAAAAATAACGCCCACCGTGTAAAAAAGTCCGCCAATAAGAATGAACCATAATGCCAGCGGATAAACCTTTTCTATCATAGGCTTGACAGCGATTATAACTACCCAGCCCATTGCAATGTAGCAAACAACAGACGGCTTGCGGAATTTTTCAAGGTCAATGGAGTTAAGAACAATGCCAAGAACGGCCGCACCCCAAACAATACCGAAAAGCACCCAACCGAGAGCACCTCGCAACGGCACAAGAGTGATAGGTGTGTAAGTTCCTGCAATGAGGAAGAAAATGGTGTTGTGATCCATTATCCTGAAGAATTTCTTAGCTTTAGGGTTTGTAATAGCGTGATAAAGAGTAGACATTGTGTATAGGATAATAAGCGACGCTCCGAAAATCGCTGATCCGACAACGCCCCAAGCGTTAGAGTAAATGGCAGCGAGAACGATAAGAACGGCAGTACCCGCAATGGAGAGCAAACCGCCAGCACCGTGTGATACGGAGTTGAAGATCTCTTCACCGAGAGTGTAACGTTTGGTAATATCCTGAGTATCGATCTGAGAAGACTTGTCCATAGTATCATTTCCTTTCCAATAGGACCAAGATTTTGCGTATAAATATAGTACCACTTTTTTTGACACTTGTCAAGATTGAATACAGGTGTAAAAAGAGAGAAGTTAGTAGCGAGGAATTGGCAAAGCCGACCAAAGCTGTGCCCTCAACACCGAGCGTAGCGAGAATTAAAACGCAGGCTCAAGCCCGGCGTTAGAGGGCTTGTGGATTCTTAGGGCAAAGCCCTAAGCGGAGTAAATTTCTTGTTCGACTTCGCTCACAAGAAATGGGCAGAGCCTCATTCGGCGACAGCCGACAAGGTGCAGATTAAAGTAAAAAAAGCACGCAAAAGTCTGATATCAAACCGAACCAATATCGGAGCACAAAAATCTGCACCGCCTACCCTCTCCCTAAACAAATGTATATCCGCAAAGAGCATAGCGATTTTGCGGCACAATAAACTTGCCCGAAAAATCCGTAGGGGCGAACATCGTTCGCCCGCATGGTATGCACACCAGTACCATGTAAACAAAATACCCCCAATAACTTAAATCAAAAAATTTTCAAAACCCCCTTGACAAAACATGAATATATGATATAATAAACATATGAACAGTTATTCATATGATGAATTGAAATATAAAACTATAAAAAAGGAGAGCGAAAATAAATGAGTGAGAATACAGTAAAGCATGAGCATAAACAGTGCGGAGGAAAGAATATAGAGAAAATGGAGGAAATAGGGAAAACAATGCCCGTTGAGGAGGAAATATATGACGTGGCAGAGCTTTTCAAAGTCCTCGGCGACCAAACAAGAGTGAAAATACTCTTTACCCTTATAAAGGACGAAATGTGCGTCTGCGATATAGCCGAGCTGCTGGAAATGTCACAGTCAGCTATATCACACCAGCTGAGAGTGCTTAAACAAGCAAGACTTGTGAAATATAGACGTGAGGGAAAAACCGTCTATTATTCCGTTTCTGATGAGCACGTCGCTATAATCCTTAATATGGGTATCGAGCATATCAGTGAGTAAATTGATTTTTATGTAGTATAAGGAGAATGTGAAATGAGTAAGATGACTTTGTTGCTTAAAGAGCTCGATTGTCCGCATTGTGCGGAAAAGATCGAAAAGCGTGTTGGCGAACTGGAAAATGTCCAGAACTCTAACCTCGACTTTATCAATAAAAAGCTTACCGTTGAGTATAGCGGCGATAAAAACACACTCTTCACTGAGATAGAAAATGTCGTCCATAAACTCGAACCTGACGTTGACGTCAAAGAACTTGGCACTTCTTCTGAAAAGACCCTCTACCTCAGACTGGAGGATCTCGATTGCCCTAACTGCGGCGAAAAGATAGCAAACCGTGTGAGCGAACTTGCCGGCGTTATCTCTTCAAATGTCGATTTTATCAGCAAAAAGCTTACCGTCAAGACCGACGGCTCAAACCCTGACCTCCGTATCATGATAGAAGATACCGTACACCAGCTTGAACCTGATGTTACAGTCAGCGACTACGGCAGCCAGACTCCCGACGCCGAACCTGTCTCCGACCATAAGGGCGAAATAGTAAAGCTTTCTGTGGCTATCGTCCTCTTCATCGCCTCTATGCTTATCGATCAGCTTGGCAGCGGTTCAGTGTGCGAGTACCTCAGTGCGGGCCTTGCAATAGTTTCTTACCTTATCGCAGGTCTTGACGTCGTTATCGCCGCCGTTAGAAACCTTGTCAAAGGCGAGGCTTTTGACGAGTCACTGCTCATGACCATAGCAACAGTGGGTGCGTTTGCTCTTAAAGACTTCCGTGAGGGTGCAGCCGTTATGCTGTTCTTCCAGGTGGGCGAACTTTTCCAGACTATCGCCGTTGAGAAGTCAAGAAAATCTATCACAAAGCTTATGGAACTTAAGCCTGAGTCCGTTACCGTTGTGAGAAACGGCAAGACTTATGAGCTGCCTCCTGAGGATATCATCAAGGACGAGATAATCGCCGTAAAAACAGGCGAAAGAATACCACTTGACGGCGTAGTAACAGAAGGCGAGTCAGAACTTGATACCTCAGCCCTTACAGGCGAGTTCCTCCCGGTTGAAGTCAAAGCAGGGGATAACGTCCTCAGCGGCTCAACAAACCTCAGAGGACTTCTTAAAGTCAGGGTTACAAATACTTTCCATGAGTCCGCCGTGTCAAAGATACTTGATATGGTTCAAAACTCAAGCGAAAGAAAAGCCAAGACCGAAAAATTCATCACCCGTTTTTCAAGAGTTTATACCCCGGCCGTGGTATTCGCAGCATTGGCACTGGTGTTCATTCCAAGCTTTATATTGGGCTTTGACCAGTTCTCAAAATGGCTCTATAGAGGACTTCTGTTCCTTGTAATATCCTGCCCATGTGCACTTGTCATCTCCGTACCTCTCTCGTTCTTCGCAGGTATAGGCGGAGCATCTAAAAAGGGAATACTTATAAAGGGTGCAAAGAACCTCGAAACAATGGCACAGTGTAAGACCCTCGCCGTTGATAAAACAGGAACTCTCACAAAGGGTCAGTTCACAGTCCTCAGCGTGAACCCACAGGGCGTTTCACAGGATACCCTCCTTGAGGCGGCAGCCTATGCAGAGAGTATGTCCACCCACCCTATCGGTCTTTCCATAGTTGAAAAATACGGCAAAGAAATAAACGGCACAAGACTTTCAGATGTTGAAGAAATAGCAGGAAACGGCGTAAGAGCAAAGCTTGACGGCAAAGAGATACTCTGCGGAAAGAAAGCACTTCTTGAAACAAACGGTATCGCCGCACAAAGCTCAGAAGATTCTGCGACAGCAGTCTATGTTGCCCTTGACGGCAAGTTCATAGGCGAGATACTCTTAGGCGATGAGATAAAAGAAACCTCCGCCGCAGCCGTTTCAAGACTGAGAGATCTTGGCGTTGAAACCGTCCTCCTCACAGGCGATAAAAAGGATACCGCCGAAAAGGTCGCAAAGAAAGTCGGCATAAAAACATTTTTCAGCGAACTTCTCCCTGAAAATAAGGTAGAAAAAGTTGAGCAGCTTATAAAAGACCCTGACCGCAGACTTGTTGCGTTCGCAGGCGACGGAATAAACGACGCCCCTGTTATCGCAAGAGCCGATATCGGTATCGCAATGGGCGGCTTAGGTTCAGATATCGCCATAGAGGCAGCCGACGTTGTGCTCATGAATGACGACCCGTCAAGCATAGCAGACGCCGTAAAGATATCCCGAAAAACTATGACCATAGTAAGAGAGAATATAATCTTTGCCCTTGGCGTAAAAGCCCTCGTGCTGATTTTCGGTGCATTAGGATTTGCCGGAATGTGGCTTGCAGTGTTCGCAGACGTAGGCGTAGCCGTAATAGCCATCCTTAACGCACTCCGCAGCAGCAGAATAAAATAATAAACTATGTACAAAAAAGACGAACGCCGAAAAAGCGTCCGTCTTTTTTTGTAGGAGCGAACAGCGTTCGCCAGTCTAAGAAACAAGCCATGACAGCAATAAAAACTATCCTATCGCATCTGTAGAGGAGAAACTCATTTCCCGTCATAGCATCACTGCTTGTAAATTTCTTTCCTAAGCAAAGCCTTGCAAGCCTCAAAGTCCACATCAAGTATGGATTGACCGTCATCAGTCGAACCGTAAGAGTAGGAATTATCATCAGGCAGCCTCATGGATTTTATCTCGTAATTCATTGAGAAAATAGCCTTGTAGGTCAGTGCAAAAAGCTGCGTCTTGGACATATTCGTCGTAAGATGCGACATCGACGCCTTTGCGAATTTGTCGATAGTCAGCGGACTTGACGCCTTTGCTTTTTCGACTATCTTTGTTATGACCGTCCTCTGACGCTCCGTCCTCTCAAAATCAGCGTTGCCTACATACCTGAGCCTTGCATACGCCAAAGCCTGATTTCCGTTTAAGTGCAGCTTTCCGCCGTGGTCAAGATAATCCGTGCCCTTGTCATTGCCAAGCAGCTTGTTCTGTTCACTTATCGGCGGTATCATGCCCTCCGCCTCTTCATCGGATATCTCGATATCTATTCCGCCTACAGAGTTCACAATGTCAACAAATGACATAAAATCAATGTAAATATAATCGTCCACTGCAATGTCAAAGTTGTATTCAATGGTGTCCATAAGAAGTTCCGCACCACCGTAAACATACGCCGCATTGAGCTTAGCCCATGTGTCGATATCATCACCCTCAGCGTCCTTGCCCTTTATGTTCACATACATATCACGCATGAACGAGGTCATTGTTATCTCTTTGGACTGACTGTTTATGGAAAGCAGTATCATAGAGTCCGTCCTGCCACGCTCCTCAGCGTTTCTCGTATCCGAACCAATGAGCAGTATATTTCTAACATCAGAGCTGTTCATAGCAGCCCCCGTGTTAGTCCTCTGCCCCCTGTCCACCGTGTTCACCATGCCTATGTATCTCCAAATAAGCAGATTAGCCAGTATGAAAACTATGAGCAGTATTATGATAAGGACTTTGAAAAACGTCCTTATAGGGTGTCTTTTTTTATTTTCCACTTTGTTTTTACCTTTTTTGCCTGACAAACCACTTCGGCTCTTGTTGTTGCTGCCGAATTGTAAGTCATTGTTTTTCCGAGTCGCCGTACTTTTGCCATTCTGATTTTTCTGACCGTCAGACCTGCCATTCGATCTCGATTGCGGCCGTGCAGCCTGCCTCTGAGGCGACCTTGCCCCCCTGTAAGAGCCATCATAGCCGTCAGACCGTCCACCATATTCCTGTCCGTATCCCTGAGCAGCCCGCTGGCCGTAGTCCTCCGAGTAACCCTCATCGTAGTAATCGTCAAAGTCGTTTACGCCATCGTCTATCTGTTGAAACTGTGACCCGGCATTGCCGCCCACACCGCTGATTCGGTTAAATTCGTCCAACTGCCGTTGATATTCCTGTTCGTAGTAGTCCTGCGGCTTGTTATTTCTGTAGTTTTGTTGTCTGTTATCATTAGCCAACCTGACCACACCTCCGTTCATTTTTACAATACCACTATTATAGTACATATCTCACGCCTTGTCAATGACAGCCTAGCCCATACACTATTTACCGGTCGAAAATCGTACTATATCCTCAGCATATCCCACAAAAACCGCCCCACCGATTTGTGCAAACAAATGATTTATATTTTAATTTGGCAAGAATCCATTAATTGTTGCATTTTTTATGCAACAAACCGCCTGATTTTCGGGATAAGTATAAGGGTATTATCCCAAATCGAATATCCTGCGAGGTAGCAGTGCATGAGGAAACATTCTGTCAACGTGAATAGGTGAGGCCGAGGTGAAGTCTCTGATCGCACAGAA
>OHBX01000059.1_pt1 | contig 74758 bp, 54 predicted proteins | sample 1577441 | NCBI WGS metagenome assembly OHBX01 (sample SAMEA3879561, study PRJEB24766) | human gut metagenome | biome: human-associated habitat; feature: feces | place: USA | collected 1985/1987 | reverse complement strand
TCACTTTATCAATCAATTCGTTGCGTAATTATTGGACATTTCACGACAGTCCCTAAGTATGAAACGAGATATTTTGACAGAAGAGGAGTTGAATAACGCAGCAAGAACTTGGACTCCAGAAACTTTCATTAAGTTTTATTCTGACTTATATGGAACTATGACAATGGAAGAATTTAGAAAATTCAATTTGGATATTATAAATAAGACTTTTCCAACAGAAATTAAAAATGGTAACACTAAGCAACCAAGTTAAAGAAGGCATCGTTGCCTTTTGGGATAGTTTGCATATTTATCCCATTACCAATAGCCGAGCTTATGAAAAGTACATCGAAATGGAAAATGCTTTGAATTCCCTTAGCTCGGCAATTTATGACCGGCGTTGCACATATAAGGATATGGGGCAAAAATATCTAAAGAGTGGGGCGTGCGTATTTCCATTTCTTAATCTTTTTGTTTACACGGATAAACAATCCAAAAGCAAGTGGTATTTTTCATACGTAAGAAACGAGCAGGATGATATTTTTGTCCTATTCATGAAATATTCAAGTTTTGTAAAAGATAATATTGATAACTCTAACAAACGAATAATCACAGAAGACGAGATTAGGGCAATGGTAAAAAGAACAAGTGAGGAAGTTCTTTTAAACGAGCCATCATACTACAAAGTGATTTCTCAAAATGAAAAAATCAAATTGAGCAATGGTGTATTAACAACATCTTTGGCTGCAATGTCTGATGGATATGATAGATTTGATATTTGCGAAGATGATGGCTGCTATGTCATCTACCACGGCAAGAGAACGAAGGATGCAATGTATACTATTCAACACATTAAAGAGCTTACCTAGACTTCCATTACGATAGAGATATCTTTTGTGTTATTTTCGTTCTCTGCTATATTTTCTTTGAAATTATAATCCTTTAAAATATAAGATTCGATTTCTTTCGGGTCTTCATCTTCTTTGCTAAAATACACACCGAATCGGTTACACCCATCAAGTTTCAAACTTTCCCATTTGTTATGAGATGGTGATAACGGGCGTTCTTCTATTGAATCTGCCTTACCCAGATAGAGTAATTGATGAGCCTTTTTAAATGAATAACGTACACCTTCTGTAAGTTCTGTAAGTATAGAGTTATATGCATAAGTAAACACATAAACGCCATTACGTCTATCATCTTTGGCGTTTAATTCAATCTTCTCATTGAAATCAAAGTTATCAAGATTGTATAATGAGAATGAGTATCCACTCAAAATAAGTGATGTATCTGTTGGTGTTGCTATCATTATTACTCTCTTTTTCGCTATTACTCTCTTTTTCGCTCAAATATAGCAAATCCTATAGAAAATATAACAGTTTTTCTGTTTTTTCTATAGCTACCAAACATAAAGTGCATACTGCTGAAAATAAAAAGAAAATCTCAGAGAAGTTCAACATTTTCTGAGATTTTTGTGTTTTTATATGGGGATAGTGACAGACTTGTTGCCAACAAGTATATCATTCCCTTATTTTATCTTATGTGAAGAATACAAAAGAGCAACATCTATAGAATGCTGCACTTAGGAATAAAACAGTTAGAATACTAACTTTATTTCTTTTCCGTTTCCGGTTGTGGGGTAATCACCATATCCTTTTTTACCATCTCTGTAACATTCACGAGTGGAAGCACAAACTTGTTGAGATTGGTTTCGACCGTTCTAGCGAATAATACTCCTCTTGTTGTACCAACAGTGATGGTTGCAAGGTGCTGAAGGAAACCGACGGGGACAATTATGGTATTATTCTCTTGCGTCATCTCTTGCCAACTTTCCTTTGATATAGCATAATAGCATTCAACCACAAGTTGCATCACCGGTTCACTTGAATTCAAGTATACGACCTTCAATGTATTCTTAATTGAAGTAAAAGAGCTATCAACGGCGAAATTTAACTCGAAATTGATTTGGAGAGGGTTGGTGAACTCTCCATCGTTTAATATCGCGAATTGAGGTGCGTCTATTTTAACGAGTTGAAATTGGAGTGCCATAGTAATTAACTTAAAGCAACGTTATACTTTCCAAACCCTTGAAAGGGTAAATATGTAATCTGATGAGACAAAGACTCATTCGACTTAGCAGAATACTTCGCGGAGAAGACTTTGTCCCAGATTGATTTCCTAGACTGTGAAACACTATCTATGGGGAATACGTATGTGTGATCAATTACGCTGACTAAATCAACATTTAGTGCTTTCTCTAGCTTTGCTATCGTTTCAAGCGTCAGGTTTTCGCTTCCTTTTACAATCTTGCTAATATACTGAGCAGATACGCCCATACTCTCGGCAAGAGATTGTTTTGTAATTCCACGCTCGCGGAGAATGGTAAGGACAGAAACTGCGATCTTTGTGGATTTCTCTAGATAAAGATCCTCCTTCTCCCATTCTTCTGCGATTTTAAACCAATCTTCTTCCGCGGGGGTAGAGATTGCTTTTAATCTATCTATATTATTCATTCTTGCCATTGTTTAAAGTATATAACGATTCTTTAGTAATAATTCCTTGTTTTTTGAGCCACTCCTGTACTTGTAGCATCATCCTGTATTCTTGATTGAGTTCCTTCATTTTTCCCATCCAGTCGGTAAGTTTGATTCCTCCACCTGTAATTATGAATGCTGGCGCTTCTCCTTCTATCTTTGAATCTACTCTAATTGCGTAAAACCTAAACACCGTGTCGGGATCATCCTCTGAATCATCATTAGGGTCTCTGCCATATAATTTTCTTCTTGCTTCTTTTTTCTCATTATACGGAGGCTTTTCTAAAATGTAAAACCGGTCACTCAAATCTGGATGCTGACCGTTCGCAGTATTAGTATATAACGTATTTATATACCGTAGTAATTTTGAGGCATCTTTCTTGGCACTTACTATTACATCTTCGACAGAGAATCCTTTCCAATGAGGATCATTTTCGATAAAACCTTTATGACCCATTATAAATGATTCTAAGTATTCAACATCACGCCATTGAAACATCCTTTTGGCGAAGATGTTTTTATCATCTCCGAGGTACTGCACACTCCATATAACGCCTGGATATACTTCTTTAAGCTCCATGCTAAACCTACAAGTTTAGTGCAAATATGAGCATAAAAAGTCAGATCAACAAATATTTTTATAAAATAAATCGAACTAGTTGCAGAGAATAACGCAATATAAAGCAATATAAAGCAATCAAAAGCAAACACAACCATTTCTATTTCAGCACTTTATATTCCTATTATATTTGCTTTCGAGATTAAGTTCAACTGTATTTAATCAATGAAAGCTCTGCCATCAATTGCATTTAACGACTTCTCGGGAACGGCTGGTGACGTGACCGCCCGCTTCGTGAAGGGTCGCACTATTCTGACGGTGCAGCCGTTTACGAGTAAGGTCGTGTCGGCCTCCCAAAAAGATAACCGGAATGCTCTTTCCAGGATCTCCCAGACGTTTAAGAAACTCACCGATGCCCAGATGGCAGAATGGACAGGGCTGGCAAAGCATCTCAAGACTGCATCAGTACTTGGTATTACCGCTGAAATGACTGCACACAACACTTTCTTTCGGCTGAATTCCAATCGCGTGATGACAGGAGAATCCATTCTCACCCGATGCGCCTTCCTCACATGTGTCTATTCCTCTCGTCGAGTACGAGAATCTCTATGTGCCCCCTGAACTGGTGGCTCTAACCGGTATAACACATCAATCTTCCCCTTACAAACTGGCAACTTTGGCTGATTTGTCTAACCTATCGCTATTCGTGCACATGGTGATAAGAATTCAATTGATTGATGATTTCTTTGATTGATGCGCGTACTTCAGGAGGTTCTCTCTCGAGTGTATTCACGGAACTATGTTACCATATCTGACCATAAAGATAGCGATATATTCGGCAATATGTTATTGACATAAAACAAAAAAACAACCAAAAGTGCCGAACCGCCTTTTCTGAAAACTGTTGAAGAAAAACTTGCTTTTTACATTGTGAGGTTTACAAATCAGCTGACTATCACCGAGTTGCATCATAATTTCATCTACCAAGTGGTTACATTCAGAACCACGTCACCCTATATGATGAAAAAGACCAAGCCTTTTGTGTCGGCCTACTCTCAATATGAGGACCACAGAGTGCTTACTTCTAAAGTTCGATGTCATCATCATCTTCCATGGTTTGACCAGGCTGAGGATTATTTAGTGGAGGTTCTGTCCGATTGTTCCTTTTAATCCTATTCCGCAAAATTGCACCTCGTTGCGCATTCAAAGTCAAGCCCTCGAGACTATCCTCAGATAAATCTGATCTAAGGATCTTAAAGGCATTGAACATCCTCAAAGCGTTATATTGTTCTGTGATGTTTTCCAGCACCTTTGTTTTTTTCCATAAAGGATGATAAAATACGGTGCACAAATCGTCCTTAAGCCAATAATACTGACCATCAGTTTCTGCTGATAGATGATACTTCTTAGCGCATTCATGAACTATATAATTCCAATCGGACAATTCCTCGCAAGACATACGTGTTGCCACATCAAATCCAAAATCATAATTCGGATCCAGCATCAAGCGTAACAATCCTACACCCAATCTCCAATCAAGTACATGGTGAAAACCTCTGTTGCTATATGTTAAGAGACACTTCTGGCAAGCTGTCAAACAATTATGACTGTGATCTTTGGAAATCAGAGATTGCATGAAACTCTTTTCCTTCGACGTTTTGTTAGGATCGAAAGAGTCAAAATTAACAATACTTTTGATCAATTCTTCAAGCTTGCCATCCTGATACAGATAACTTACAATGCCTGCACCATTTGGCAAGGTATCACTCAAATACAACGATGGATATTCAAACTTATTGTCAATCTTCTCACAAATCTCTATTTCTTCGGGCTGGACATCAAGCTTATCGGCCAAAGCTCTTTGTAGGAGGAATGCTGCCGAATAGAAAGCTGCTCTAATAGCAGATCTATTACCTGTCTCTAAGGATAAATTAAGTACCTCAGGATAAGACTTCAGCTCGAGCTTTATCATTTCTGTAGTTTTCTTTGAACCTAGAGCAACATCTATTGTTTTTTGCGGATCTTGAACTTTTCTTAAAGTTTCACACCTTCCATTTGTATCATATTTGTCAAAGAACATAAAGTTTGCTATATCACCATGTGGCATTTCCAACCCTCTAGCAGAATAAGCACCAGTATAAAATCTACTATTATTACTATTGACGTGCCAAACTGTAGGGTCCTCATTCAACCCCATCTCATATATTGAAATATCTACATTACATACTGTTTTCTTATTAGATATAGATGAAGAGCTATTATCACGAGCAAAGATCTGACTTTGCGTGAAGCTACCCCCCTTATCATTGTTTTCAACAGGCGTTCCTGTATTACTCTTGATTTCTAGAGAACGATAAGCCTGAGGGATAACTATTATTCTTTGTTTATCTGTCAATTTTATTTGACGTGCAGAAACATCACATGGAGCTTCAGTAATCTCCTCTATATAATTATCATTTTCTCCTATGTTCTTAATGTACGACAATATGTACCTATCTGAGAGGGCATCAGCTTTTGGATCAAAAAAATTGATCTGTCCTCTTATATTGGCTTCATCTATCATTGGAATGGTTAAACCTTCCACTCGATACTTTCCCTTATCTTTAGTCTTCTCTGAACCAGGAGCAAACTCAGAGATAGCAATTTCACTTGATCGGTCAATGCTCTTTACCCTTTTGGATACACTATCAAATCCGTGATAGAAGTTTTTCGAATCAGAAGGCATTCCATACAAAGGCAGGAAACCGACTTCTGAAAGGTAAGAAGCAAGCCCCGTGCCTTGATCGGTTGTTTTTTTTACGGCATTGTCAATTTGACTAACCATATCGTTTAAAATCCAACCAATAATCTCCTGTATATCATTATGAACTTGGCCATTAGCATTAAACTGGTCAAAGTACCTATTGACAATAGTTTCTACTGCTTCTTTATTATTTTTTAACCAATCTTCCAATATAGGCTTATTATCTGCCCAATCGCATATACGACCGAACTCGCCAGATGTATCTTGAAGATCATATTGATAATCAAGTTGAAGGAAGGCTTGATGTAATAATTCTTTAACAATGACACGCTTCATAATAGCTTTTTTCATATGAACCTCGCCATTGGTATCTCTAAATGGGGCCAAAGATAATGTTGGGGTGGCAGGTATGCCTCCAACCATTTCATCTGTTGCCTTTTCATAATAATAGACATCATGACTACGTCCACGGCAGAATGTAAATGCTGTAGAGAAAGCCTGTCCTCGACGCCCGCCACGACCTACACGCTGTTGGTAATTATAGCGTGTCGGTGGCATGTTGCCCTGGAATATACCTTGTAAATTACCAATATCAACACCCACTTCCATGGTAGTTGTTACGCAAAGCATATCAATCGGCATAGTCATCTCCTTACCGAATTTCGTCGGATCATTATCATCTATAAGTATTAAATCCTTAAACTCGCGCAAACGTGCTTGGATATCATCTGTCTGTCCTGACAGCTCTTCTGTATGCAAGCGTCTTGGAGCCCTTTTCTCTTTCAAGATGTCAAATGAAATGTAATGGTCATGTAAGGAAGCAGTATCAACTGTAACCAAAGGATCTAATGAGGCCATACAACTCGTGTTGGTACAGAAACCAAATCCCATATTCGGATGTATTCGACCACACTTAGGACATTTTATGTATCTGTCCTTTGTCATCTTGGTAAACGCCAGTTTCTCAAGTTCAAGAGAAAGAACTTGCTCATTTGTACAATTCGTCCTTAAGTATGTAACAAGGGCGTTTCCTAAACTACTTTCATCACCACCATTTCGAGAACAGAACTCTTTGATTGGACGCTTAACAGAACCTTTTAGATCTTCATAATTCACATATGCATTGCCATTGTCCACACTTGGGTAGAGATAGTTATCTCCCATTACTCTGACGAATGCATCTACAAATTCATAGACACTAATTCCTGACGGCAGTAATTTTTTGAGCGCCTTATACTCATTAGAGTCTTCGATATTCCCCGATTGCTTTCCGCATATGTAACCAATTCCTGCGTCAAGCACACTAACTCCCATGTATTTACCAAACGAGTTGGCAAACACAGCATTCTCCAATTGCTTACGTATTTGTACTGCGTATGTATTGTCCTTAAAATGGGGATTGCTGACTAGTGTAAATTTCTTAAAATCGTAAGCAGTGCTCCAGTGAAACAGGCCTTCTGCATTATCCTTGCTGTACCATTGGAACTTATAAGCTTCACCTGCTGGATTAATACCTCTCTCCAAAAGCTTTCTCACCAAAGTTCCATTAAAACCATCACCAATGAGGTTGGTTAATGGGATAATGTTTTTTGAGTACTGAGAAAGTTCAGAATAGTCATCATCATAAATAGCATCAAAGATGTGATTAGTCACATCGGATATGTCAGGACGTAGCCATTTTGATTTTACAGCTTCACGAATGTCTTTATTTTTTACTCCATTATTCAGTTGTTCTTTTATAAAGGCAACAATATCATCTATACCTACTTCATTGACACTTTCAACAAATAGCATGCGAACCATATCTCGATATTGTTCTTTCTCTATACCAAGCGCCTGCTTTGCTGCATCTTCTCGACTGTCAGAGAATCCAATGAGTTTGGCCGAACTATCATCCAACTGATACAACAACTCTTTACTCAAGATCTGATTGCTGCGGTCAATACCTGTACGAAAACTTCTAATCGGAGAATTGGTGTACTTCCTTAATGTATAATCTTGCAAACAGTGAGGACATGTACAAGGCGTTGCGTAGATTTTTGACGCTTTAATATCATCTATCTCAGCACCATTATTGTTCACCACTCTGTAGAGGAATCCCTGAATACCATTAGTCTTGATCTGTTCATTTATTTCACCCGTAATTGGTGATATAGAACGTTCTTTTGACGTAAACCTTCCAGTCAAAGAATCAAGATACCCTGGAACCCACAGAGCTTTACCATTGCTATAAGTATGTTCACCAGTGTTTATAACAACAACATGATCACCACCCCCATGGTTAGCATCTCCTGTTGGTATATTTATAGGTGTATTCAAATCCTTTGGCCAGAATATAGCATAGTCTTGATAGGTCTTATTTTGCACCATCGGGGTAGGATTGAAGTTGGGTATCTGATCAAGATTAGGAAAATTTAAAGTTAGCGAAATGCTACCATCGTTTAAGTCCTTCTTCCTGTTACCGCCTATGAAAAGCTGACCACAGTTTTCACAACGAAGCAGTTCGAGCACCTTTCGAGCACCTATCTCCTTCGAGTTATAACTGAGGTTTCTTACTGGAGCCACGTCATCAGAGAGCGACGGAGTCAATTCTCCCCACAATCCCTCAATATACTTGAAGAACTTATGAAAACGCAATCTTGGTAACTTGTGTCCTTTGTAAATTGTATCTATGTAACCACGAAATATAAGGAAACCACGGTATGCCTCTTTATTTCCATTAAATAGAGAATCAACAAGTTTTGACTGAGCGATAGGACGTTTAGACTTATCTTTATTGCTCGGAAGACAGTTATAAAAGTCATTAAAAATCTGCCCCTCATACTTTTTGCAAAAATCGCCTATCTCATCACAATCGAAATGACTCTTTAAAAAGTTCAAGACTTTTGCTTTTCGAATATCCACGACATTGTCTGCATTTTCTGGATCAAGTTCTATTGCTACAAAATTTTCATGTGTGAACTCCGAGAAGGCAGAATAATCAATATGCTCACCTTTATTTACACCTGTATAATTAGATCCAAGTTGAACATTGAATACCTTTTCGCCTTCTATGGTACTGTATACACCAAAGAATTCCTCCATAAACTTTTGTGTTGCAGTTTCATCTCCCAAAGATGCAGATGATGCAAGAATCTTAATCTGAGGATTTGGAACCTTGCGTCCATAACCATCATCTACAACAGGTTCAAGACCAATGGCATTATACAACATACGCAACAGACATGCAACTTCACTGCCAGCCGTTCCTCGGTACAAGTGAAGTTCATCAACGATGATATGGAAAATCCTATTCTTCTTTGCCTCTTCTCGTTCTGCTTCTGGAAGATCTTCTCCTGCCAACCAACGTTTTGTATCTTCAAACATTTGACTCTCTGCTCGTCTCATTAGCATGATACTAAGCATTGAAGTATTGGTGATCATGATATCCGGAGCCCAATACTGCATATCCCAACGAGTTATCATCTCGCTAGTTGCCAATTCTCCTCCAAGCCTTGGCTCTATATATAGAGCATCCTTCTTGTCTGGTTTTGTCGCTACATAATCATTGATAAACTTAAAGTGATTGTGGATTTTTTCCAACTGCTCCGCAACTTCTTGCCGTCTTTTAGTGAAAACCGTTTTATAATTTGGATCTTTTAAAAGGTCGTAGCTCTTAGGTGCAATGGTTGAACCATTATAACTACCAAAATAGATACGGTTTCCCTTCATCTTGTTGTGCATAAAAGCACGGACCTCATTGCAATCGAGCGCTTCCCTAAGACGCGCCATCTGGTCCTCTACCAAGGCATTCATTGGATAAAGCACAAGAGCTCGGATCGCAGCTGGTCGAGGGTCATTCAAACGCTGATTGGGAGCATATATTTTCTTTGTTGATCTTCCTTCAATAATACCTTCAAACCAATTGGTATGCGACGTTGCCTGTCCCCAATTATTGCTTATATATTCCTTATATATATCAGCTAACAAAGGCAGCAAGAACGACTCCGTCTTACCAGATCCTGTACCTGATGTTATGACAGTATTCTTGTACTTCAGAGGAGAACCATTTTTATCAATTCCTGCAAAAGCCTTTTCTAGCATTCCTATCTGATGTCCGTATGGAATGTACTTATCCATCAGGCCTTGCATTAAGCCTTTCGAGATAAAATCCTCGAAGTACTCTCTAGCATATTCCTCTCCGCCAAAGAATTTTGCGAATCTGCGGATAAGGTCATCCATAGTATGCAGCCCAGGGGCAGATGCATACTCCGGCAACAATTCGATATATGGCTCCTTACTGAGATTGTTATCAGTACGAAGCGCATTCATTCGTTCTTTATTTATTTCTTCGTTACTAATTTTATACGAAACATCAAAGTAACGCACATAGTCTTCTTCTATCTTTTCAAAAGCACCGATAGGGTCTTGCGAAAATAAATGTTCGAATTTCTTCATTACTTATATAATTTTAATTGTTTCTTTATTAAATTTAGACAGGTCTGGTAGTCTAAGTGTCTCATCTGTCAGGTTGAACTCAGGTTCGAACGATTGGCCACCATTTCTTGAATATCCTATAGATTTTCCACCTCTGGCAAAAACCCATTTATCCTTTATAAGGAATGTCATTGCCTTATTTACCGAATCAGCATCTATCTTGTAGAACAGACCTTTACAGTTTAAGTAAACATTATGCCAATGCGCAACAGCCAAAATGTCAATGCCGTTATTATCTTTGAGAATCATGTACCTTTCTCGACGTTTGGTGCCATTCAGATTAGAGTCGTAGAATTCCATCTTGTATTTTGTCTGAAAGGCATTTCTAACGAGATTTGTATCAACAGCAGATTCTGACCCTGCCAATTTGTTGGCCAAAACTTGACATCGTGTTTCGTTGTAAAGTCCGTATTTGTTCAGTAAAGAAAAATACTTATCCGTAGAGCTACCACAAACGAAGACTTTTCGGGTTTCTGGTAATCCTAAGTTCATGAGAAACAAAGCCCTTTCTACATAGTTGGGAAGCATCAGCGTTGTAGGAAGATACACCGAGTAATCTCTTTGGATAATCATGATTGGCTTATTCTGCTCATGATGGCAATAGATGGAAGCCCAAGCTAACAATCCCTTCTTTATTTCTGCATAGTAATTATTGCCCTTTTCAATATACCAAACTTTCTGCGAGCTTGTACATTTCATCGACCTTATCCTAGGCAACGTACTCGTTGAAGTCGGTTCAAGTCGAGGTAAGAACACATGCGAGTCGTTGTGTTCAAAATGGAACAAAGAGCAAATGTCACTATATGATGGTACCACATTGAGCAGTGATAAAGCGAAATCGTTATCACCAAGTAAATCACATTGCTGATTGCACTCTTTACTGAACGCTGAAGCAGAGAAGTTATGACCAACAAGTATGATTGGAGGCAGCAGTTTATCTTCATCCTTTTGACTTTTGCTCCTTATTGCGTATATTCCAACATTGTGTTTATCGCAATAACCACTTAGATCTGCTATAAAAGATCGTGTATAACACCCTCCCAACATCTGTAACTGGCTCCCATCAATATGATACAATGAGAAAGGCACACGAATAAATGAAGGTGCTACAGCCTGACATTTACCTGTAGAATAATCGATTTGTATCAGACCTGTTTTACTAAGGATTCTCTTGGCATTACTGATGAAGCCTTCTCTCTGAATATCAATATTCAAGCGAGTTGCCGCATAACTAATGCATTTTCTAAATTTAGCATGTGTAATTTCTGATGTTTCAGAATCAAAGCAACATGCGGCAAGTAGATTTATAAAATACAAATCATCTGAAATACCCGTAAAATCTTCTTTGTGTATTTGGAATAATCCTTGTATCTTTTTCGAGAGGTATTTCTTATCAATAGAATTACCACAGAAAGAACTCTCTAAATCCGTATTGGCTATAATGCCGAATCGATCATACTTGTATTCACATAAAGGATTGTATATGATACTCTGCTCACACACATTGAAACTATTACTATAATTAGTTTTGCCATTATATTCCAGACAAATATCAATGTATGCCATTATATCACTATCAATTGGCATCTCTATGATGTCTATAATGATTCTATTATCTACAATTCTAAAGGAGTATTTATCTTCATCATAAACTCCGTTCAGTTCGAGGTGAACCTTAATATTATCAGGATTATAGTTTGACGGAATCTCGAAATATGGGAGAGCGTTAATGAAATAAGCGCCATTACTTTTCTTGATGCCTCCCTTCATCACGATAGCCGTAGAGTCCTGTTGATCTTTTCTACTTGATGCTTCTTTAGGATAGTACTGACCATTCAATTTACTCTCAGTATAGTAGATTGTCCAATCATTTCCAAATAAGTCGCGAGTGTCTTCACTAGGCCATTGTACTAGCGTATTGTTATTCTCATCGCACCATTTTTCAAAATCAGGTTCCGTACCATTGCGGACAGCAACGATGTAAGATTTTGACGGTTTTACATCCCTTGTTTGAATGAAAAGACTATCATCATACTCATAGAAAAAGATTACTTTTTCTGTTCGCAATGGGATTATTCTGCATTTGTTAGTCGTTAAGGCATAATCTTTTAGTTCTATGCTTGTTGATTTTTCAAGTTTAACAAATGAAGTGTTATAGCCAGCCAAAGTTCCTGATTTACCCTCATTTATACAGAAACCTTTCTCCTCTACGCTCTGCTGAACGGTCGTGAGTAAAACTATCGAGTTTTCTGCTTGTTCGTCATCGTTTGGAAAATAAACACCCAATGCGAACTCACCACTAACGATAGTTTGATTGTAGTCAGCAGATTGTTTGCGTTCTGCGAACTTACTTTCATAAGCGTCAATATCAAAATCATCTATGACTGTCTGGACCTTTCTTGCAGATATTCCCTTATAGTCGTTAGACGAATAGCACTTCAACAGAATACTCCTTAGTTCATCGTTGGCTTTGATGTTCTTCAGAGAGTTCATAATTAATCCAATGACTTCCAGGAAAGGCTTCGAGTCAATCTGTTTCCAAATACTAGACTTGTATATAGCATCCTGGATTTTTCTACGCATAGATGCAGAAAGTGGCAAATGATAAAGTATTCGACCTGCATAATCACTGTATTCTGAGTTTGAGCGCTCATATACACTGGCATCCTTGTCGAATCTACTATCGAACCGGTTGATCAACTCCCATAACACAGGAATAAAAGGTCTGGAATTCGCAGAAACATTTTCACCAACATTTGCCCACTCCTGAGTTTCACCATTGTCAAACTTCAGAATAACATAGATCACTATAGCGAAGAATGGCAAGGGATGAATTAACGCTTTCTAGCCTTCAGATACGCGTATCTTTATAATGCCATCACTATCTTCATATCTATCATAATAATTTATGCCTTTCGTGTAAATATGGTTGGCAACGGCGAGAACATCCGAACGCCTATTATTCTTAAGGCAAAAGATGTTTGAATAATATTTGCAATCAGAATGCCCACATAAATTATCACCATTTGGATCACGTTTTAGACAGATATAACGATTATAATGAGCACAGAAACACTCTACACAGGAAATGAAGTCTTCCTTGTAGTCTTCAGCGTCAATGCCTTTGTTTTTACCAATTTCCTCCAGAAGTTGTTTATCCACATAGAGCATTATCTCGCTCTTTCCATTTGTAAAGAAATGTTCGAGCAAGCCATTGTTCCAAAGGAAATACTTATAATAATTATTGTAAAAGAATCTATCCATAGTCTAATCTATATTCCATTCAATGAAATCGGGATATGCATCTGCGAGTTGTTTTAGCATCTTTCCAATTTCAGAATCCACATTCGACAAAGTAATTACAAGTGTATCAATAGGTCGCGTCAATGGCATGAGCGCCCAAAGCATAACACTTCGTCTCTTTGCGACCTCAGGATCGAAGCATAACTCTTCATCGTTAGACTTATAAGTGTCCATCTTATATTGTATCAGATCATCAAAGTCAGCACACACAACACACCAACCTTCAAGTCCACGGCATGAATCGTATTGATATACTCGGCATTGATCTTTGGTCGGGTATGTAGTACGATTGTTGTCGTTGATTCCGTCATATATTGGAATACCAGCTTTATTATAGGCATCAGCTTTTGCAAATCGTTTACCTTTATTATCTCTTATTACCTGAGTTGGTGGTTCTAATATGAGAATATCATAATTCTCACACTTATTCTGTTCACAATTATGCTTCAACTTCTTAAATGTTTTATTCAAAAACTTTGAGCATATCATAATTTCCCCACCCGGAAGTTCGTCATTAGGTTTCACCCTCCAGTCGAGATTTGCCAGACGAGAAAATGCATTGACAAATGATACGAGATTAGATTTCTGCCTACGCTCCAATTCCATAATTTTAGGTTTTCGTACAAGTGTCTTCTCAACATCTCTTTCCCAGATCTGACGATTACCAACTCTCATAAACTGGTCCACACCATCTGCCACAACCAACCTATTAGCGCCATAAACCTTGAAAAGTATCTTCTTCTCCATGTCAGAGAAATCTTGTGCCTCATCTATTAGTATGTAATCCCAGTCAATGGTGCTCTCTGCCATATCTTTCAAAGCCTTAATGTCCTCCTTCCGACATATTCCCACCACAAACTCGTACAACTGAATTAGTGCTTGATTATAGTCCGCCTCAAACGTTCTCTTCTGAGGATTAAGATGATTAACATCAACACCTACTTCTTTCATTAAGGTCAAGAAGAAAGAATGTATTGTCTTGATTGATACTGTACGTCCATCAACCTTTGATGGCATCGGAGTATAGTCTATCAGGCGTTTAATATCACTTACCAACGCATTGTTATACGTAAGGATCAAGCAACGATTAGCATAGTTCTCGTTGGCAAGTATAAATGCTAATTGGAGCAGCTGTACTGTTTTACCGGTGCCGGCCCTTCCTGTAACAATCGTAAGTTTGCTACCAACATCTGTCAAGAGTTTTTCAACATCTGTATTTTTCCGGCTCAACAATTCGAATTTTTGTCTGGTAAGACCTTGCGGTTTTCGCTCAGCAGTAAATAAACCAACTATAGTCTTGTACTCTTTCTCTCCATCCGTAAAACTGTCAAGACAGAATTTTAGACCTCTCTTCATCACATTAGTTTGTTGCAAAATAACAGTTATAAGATCCTTGAACCCAAAACCTCCAGGTAAAGCGTTATCAATGTTATTTCCGCGCATGAGAAAGAGGTCCGCTCTTGATAATCCATTAAACCAAAGCACATCACATATAAATGGTTTGATATGCAACTGGTCATTCAAGTGATTGATTAACGAAAATTTTGCTTCATTACATTGCTGCGAAGCATTATGTGGAATGCCGGAATATGATACTATATAATCCATCCCCTCGCGTTTTACCTTATTCGCAGAATGCGATTTAAGTTCAATATTGCAGATAAAGCTACTGATATCTAACTCTTTGACAACACCATAATTCTTCGTATTGATGTTCCTAATGGTAAGATTTTCCATAAAACCCATTACGAGCATATCAATGTCGTTGCGCTTCTGTCCGAATACACGTATGCTTGTCATGATGTAAATCGTACCTTTCGCATCTGGACATGATGCCAATTCTTCTTGAAGTTTTTCCTTTAATTGGATGGCGGCTTCATCTTCTTTTGAAAGAATTATATCATCTTTCGCAAAGCTTTTAGTTTGTATCTTGATCATTGTGTAATGCTTAACGTCCTGAAGTTTTGCAAGTGTTACTAGTATTAGTTAGTATGTGATAAAAAAGGTGTTGAATAATCCTCTAATTCACTATAATGCGAATTGCAAAAAAAACAAATATTGCTATCCAACCACTACAAAAATAGAAAAATAATTAGTGATCTCCAAGACTTCTTCTATAGCGTATCAACAAAATGGAATCAGCCTCCGCCGAACAATGTATAGGACATTAACAGCACGACACATCATTGCCATCGGTTCCATTTTCCCCTCTTATTGATCGGAGGTGCGTTCACTAACTCCTACATTCTGACTACTGCATCAATACAAAAGATTATCCGATCTAGATAGGCGCTAGTAGTCAACTAACAATCCCCCGACTTTTGCTAAATACATTCTTATGGGAACTATCTAAGGATTGTCGGGAAATGCCTAAAAAGTTTTCAGCTTCACTAACGAGCTAATTGATAAAATGATAGAAATTTCGTAACTTTGAAAAAGGGAAAAAGAATTTCCTCAACCTCCGTCGAAGTTGAGAAATTGGGGAAATCGCAAAAAATAATCTGCAAGTCAAAGGCACGATATTATTCTGAAATAGCGCCAAACATTGCGTATCCGGAGTTCAATTTTTATGAGTTCGCCACATTTGTGACCGATAGTGAAGGGCAAAGAAGTGAAGAACGACGAGTTCGGCGAGAAGGTAAACAACATATTTGTCAGCTGGATATCGTTCATTGAGAAGTTGTTTCATGGGATTCACATCTGAAGGCATTATTTTTATGTGCCACTCTTCTCCTATAAAACCGGACATAGAAAAGGTTTCGAGTCGGGAAACCTAGGCCCTCGTTAAGGCGGCAGGCCCACTTCACTGCGACAAACTCACCCTGATTGCGTTCTCCCCTACAAGAAACATCGAAATCGATGGCAAAACCATCCACATTGTCTCTGCCGTCGAATGGCTCTTGTCTTAGACAACACACATAAATTTGCATTGCCCATCTCCGCTCGCTCCAATTAAAGCGTCAAATCAGCAATCCCTAATGAACTTGCAGACTCTGGAGTACCCTCTACGCACAGCAATACCGGAATCCTTCGGGAACCGTGCCGTATATATTCTTGAGGATATTGCTCATGTGATGCCGCATGGCATATTTTGCACTCCACTTGATGTCGGGATTTTTGCTATAATAATTCTGGCTTACTCGTTTTTCTACGATACGTCTCACTTTGCGGACTGTAGCATTGTCTTCTATGCGAATGGAAAGATCGCCCAGTTTCATTCCTTCCATAAAGTCCAATCTCTCATTCCTGATTGCTGACGTCTTGGCCTTGATATAACTAGTATTGCTGTAGTAGATATTTTTCATAGCACGTTTTTCTATATTCATTCCAAAATTAACTACACTTATAAATACCCCACCTACTGCTTTATCTTACAACAAAATTTGCACAAATAGCTGCCAATGCAGATTTGTTTAGTACCTTTGCACCTCTTGCCTAAGAACGGCAAGAATAAAAGACGAACTCAACATTAACGGAGATGAGGTATTTCGGGGACAGGTTCCCCGTTTTTGTATTTTTTGAAGAAAACAGATAATGAAGGTAAATCATAACGGCACTGCTTATTCCATACTGATTACTTGTGGCATCGGTCATTTTCTGAATGATATGATTCAGTCAGTGATTCCGTCCATTTACCCGCTGATAAAGGACACATATGGATTCTCGTTTGCACAGATAGGCATTATAACGCTGGTATTCCAGATGACATCGTCCATACTTCAGCCATTCACAGGTTATTACGCGGACAGGAGACCTGCACCTTACGCACTTTCCATCGGCATGTGCTTTACATTGACAGGCCTGCTCATGCTCTCCGGCGCCAGCACATTCCTGACAATTCTGATTGCAGTGGGAATAATCGGAATGGGGTCGTCAATATTTCATCCGGAGGCTTCCAGAGTGGCACAGATGGCATCTGGAGGAAAGAAAAGCCTGGCGCAGTCGATATTCCAAGTAGGAGGCAACGGAGGAAATGCGCTCGGGCCGCTTCTGGCAGCGCTCATAGTTCTGCCCTTCGGACAGAGTTCCATCCGGTGGTTCGCATTGATAGCAATCCTGGCTGCAGTAATCCTGCTGTACGTCGCATCGTGGTACAAGGAAAGGATTGCCACCCATACCGACCATCCTGAGATCAATGCAGATATCCGAAATGATATTCCACGCCGTCAGGTTCATACGGCAATGCTCATTCTGGTGACATTGATCTTTTCCAAATACTTTTACCTGTCCTGCATGACAAGCTACTTCACATTCTTCCTGATGGACAAGTTTTCGATGACAGTGCAGAATTCCCAGCTATGCCTTTTCGCGTTCCTGGCAGCATCAGCGCTCGGCACTGTAGGCGGAGGACTTTTAGGTGACAAGTACGGAAGGAAATACATAATATGGGGTTCCATCTTGAGAGCAGCGCCTTTTGCCCTGCTGCTGCCCCATGTAAACTGTTTCTGGACCATAGTCCTGTCAGTCATCATAGGTTTGGTAATTTCGTCTGCATTCTCATCGATTGTCGTATATGCAACAGACCTGATGCCGGACAGGATAGGGATGATTTCCGGCGTTTTCTTCGGTCTCATGTTCGGTCTGGGCGGCATCGGTTCGGCATTCTTCGGATGGCTTGCGGACAAGACAAGCATCTGGTTCATTTTCAATGCCAGCGCATATCTGCCACTTCTCGGCGTCGTGGCCGGATTTCTGCCAGACACCAAGAAAAAGCAATGAAAACAAAAGACGAAGACCTACCTGATGATTTCCCCGATCGCCTCAGTTAATGAAGCATAGTCAATCGTACCCGCAGGAAACAATTATCTATCCCATGCGTCGTCTTAACCAGTTACGCACTGGGATGTCGTATAATCTCAAGCAGATAAACGCCACTAAAACACAACTCGCATAGAGAACGAGAACAACTGACCAAGTCTCCATCAATGTGTACTGTTCCGTTTTTATAAGCCACGAATAAAAAAGATACATGAAAGGATAATGGATGACATATAGCGGATATGATATATCACCGAGAAAACCGCAAACCTTGTCAGACACTCCATTAGATGCGCGTCCTGATGCGCCGAGCCATACAAGAAGCGGAAAGACAATGACGATGCAGAATGACTCGAACGCCCCGTTTAAGGTCAATGCCAAAGTATCATTGACTTTAAAAGTTTGGGGCAGGTACGGAACGCAGAACAGTGCTAATAGAACGGCTGAGTTCAGCCAGAACGCGCCTCGGACGTTTATCGCACGGAAATTTCTTGCGACAAGCATACCGGCAGTAAACGGAAACAGCATTCGCAGCAGTCCTCCAAAGAAATTCATTGTATCAATGGTCCAGCCGACTCCTATGCTACCGTATCCGGAAATGTCCAAAACCGCAAAGCCTGTATGAAGAATACCGAGAACTATCACCAATAAAGTCAATGCAACTTTTGACAACCTCCTGATTATCAATGCATATAGAATATTCCCAATGTATTCTAAGAAAAGCGACCAACTTGGCCCGTTCAGAGGGAACATTTCTCCATTGCCACGGACTTCATAACAGCATCCTGGAGTGGCTGGAATCATGAACATGGCACACAGCAAGGCCAACATTACAGCTGAAGTCGCAATATGAGTTCCATCCCATTGAACTGAACCTTGCAGCATGAATGTGATGGCTCCTATTACGGCTCCCATTATGACCATAGGATGAAGAAGAAATCCACTGCAAGATAGCCATGATTAATGCCTGTAATCATACCGCCGCCCGCAAATGCAAATCCTTCATGGACATGATACCAGACGACAAGTAAGGCAGCAACCCCTCTAAGACCGTCAAGAAGTTTATAGTGAGGTTTGGTATCGGCAAATGCCGTTTTGGACAAAAGTTCTGCTTTCATTGAAATAACTTATAGTTTCATCTGAAAAATCACTGCTATTCCATATGACATTCTTCGCCATACAGCATTGACACTATCTGTTCAAGATACTCCTTGTCCACTTCGTCGAATGTTGCAAGTTCCTTACTGTCAATGTCAAGAACCGCCACAATCTGACCGGATTTCCGGCATGGTACGACTATCTCGCTCCGGCTTTCGCTTGAACACGCAATGTGTCCGGGAAACTGTTCGACATCAGGGACGAGAAGTGTACGCTCCTCGCTCCATGAAGTGCCGCAGACTCCCCTGCCTTTCTTTATCCTGGTGCAGGCTACAGGTCCCTGGAATGGCCCGAGCACCAGCTCATCAGTCGAAACGACGCGATAGAACCCTGTCCACCAGAAGCCGAATTCAAAGTGAAGCAAAGCTGCCATGTTGGACATCCTTGCAATCTCATCAGTCTCCCCTGAAAGGACTGACTGGATCCGCGAAATCAGCGCCACATATTTATCAACCTTTGACATAATCATTTCATTTTGAACAAAGGTAATGCATTTGCCCTAATCCGCCCGCAGTTTATTGCAGGAAATGACGTAACTTAGTAACATAAGTCCGTTTCGGTTATCTTAGTATGGATTCATAAACTTTCGTATTTCTGGACTATAGGTAATACATTCCTGATTTAAGGTACAATTGAATATAAAAAATCTGCGCATATTTGCATAGTCAACATATATGAAGAATTTGGAAATTTTAAAGCATAGGACCATGAAGGACTTTTTCTTTAATACAATACAGGAGTTCAATGACTTCATAGGGGTGGAAACGCTTCATCCTCTGATAAGCATAGCCCGTATAGAGGACACATCTCCTATTCAGGAGGCCGTGCATCACTACGGACTTTATGCCCTCTTTCTGAAGGAAAACAAGGGCTGCAAATTGTCATACGGCAGAACAGAATATGATTTTGACGAGATGACCGTAACCTCTTTTGCTCCAGGACAGTCGATTAAGGTTGAACCCATTCCAGGAGTTCCGGTTGCCAAATATACGGTATTGGCTTTCCATCCCGACCTGCTCAACCGCACTCAGCTTGGCAAGAGCATCTCCCGATACGAGTTCTTCGACTATACAAGCAACGAAGCATTACACCTATCCGCTGCCGAGGTCAATATCTTCCGTGATGTGCTCTCAATGATTAAGCAGGAACTGCAGCATCCTATAGACAAGCATTCGCGTGAACTCATTGTTTCAAACATCGAGTTGCTGCTGAACTACTGTCTGCGCTTCTACGACAGGCAGTTCATCACACGCGAGGAGATTAATCATTCGGTGGTAAAGAAGTTCATCTCCCTGCTCGATGAATACATTGCACAGAAAGCGGAGCATGAGGGTCTGCCTACCGTAGCCTACTTTGCCGACAAATGCTGCTATTCTACCAAATATTTCGGCGAATTGGTCAAGACAGAGACTGGCAGAACCGCTAAGAGTATAATTAACGACCGACTGCTTTCGGCTTCCCGCCAACTGCTTGTTGATGAGACCCTCAGCATAACGCAAGTGAGCCAGCGCCTCGGCTTTGAATATCCTCAGCACTTCGTCCGCTTTTTCAAGGCACAGACGGGCAAGACACCAAGCGAGTATCGACAGACATCATAAACACAAAGAGTCACATAAAACATGAAGGTATTTGCAACATTCATCATATTAACGACTATTTCACTCAATATAATGGCACAACAGAAAATAGTACAGACAGCAGGGCGCACCCAACTGGGTGAATTTGCCCCGGAGTTCGCCCACCTCAACGACGACATCCTCTTCGGAGAAGTATGGAGCCGCAATGACCTGCTTTCATTGCGCGACCGCAGTTTGGTAACAATCACTTCGCTCATCAGCCAAGGAATCACCGACAGTTCGCTGAAATATCACCTGCAGTCGGCAAAGAACAATGGCATCACCCGAACAGAAGCGGCAGAAATCATCACCCACATCGCCTTCTACGCAGGTTGGCCAAAGGCCTGGGCTGCCTTCAACCTGGCAAAGGAGGTGTGGAACGAAGATGTGAAAGGAGAAGATGCCAAGGCTGCATTCCGACGCGAGATGATTTTCCCTATCGGCGAACCGAACACCGCTTATGCAAAATACTTCAAGGGCAACAGTTATCTGGCACAAATATCTGACAGTCAGATACCTTTCTTCAACGTAACGTTTGAGCCAGGTTGCCGCAACAACTGGCACACGCACCACGCCACAAAGGGCGGCGGACAGATGCTGGTAGGTGTAGCTGGACGTGGCTGGTATCAGGAGGAAGGCAAGCCTGCGCAGGAGATTCTCCCTGGCACAGTCATCCATATTCCTGCCAACGTGAAGCATTGGCATGGTGCTGCAAAAGACAGCTGGTTTGCCCACCTCGCCTTTGAAATACCTGGCGAGAACACCTCCAACGAGTGGCTGGAGGCTGTTAGCGATGAGGAGTATGACAAACTAAAATAAGTATCTTTTTTAAAATGATAGAGGCTATTGTCGAGTAGGTTGTTTAAATTATTGATATAGTTATGAGGAACTTTGATTACATGACCCCGACTCGCCTGATTTTCGGCGAGAATGTTATTGCGAAACTCCCTGAGGTTATGGGCGCAATCGGAAAGAGAGTACTGCTGACCTATGGCGGTGGCAGCATCAAGAAGATCGGTCTTTATGACAGCGTGAAGGAACTGCTGAAGGACTTCGAAATCGTCGAACTTCCTGGCATTCAGCCCAATCCGAAGTATGATCCAAGCGTACTCGACGGTGTGCGTCTCTGCAAGGAACACGATATCGATGTGATCTTGTCGGTGGGCGGCGGAAGTGTTCTGGACTGCTCCAAAGCCATTGCAGCGGGTGCTTGCTATGACGGAGATCCTTGGGACCTTATTTCCTATAAAGTTAAGGCGAAGAAAGCTCTTCCTATCGTTGACATCATTACGTTGGCCGCTACCGGCAGCGAATATGACTGCGGCGGAGTAATCTCTCGCACGGAAACTAATGACAAAATCGGTTATATCGATCCATTGCTCTTTCCGGTCTGCTCATTTCTGGACCCCCGCTACACGTTCACCGTATCGAAGAAACAGACTGCTGCAGGCTGTGCTGATGCCATGAACCATATCATGGAACAGTATTTCTGCGAAGACACGACATTGCTTAATGACGGATTCTGCGAGGCCGGCTTGAAGAGCCTGATGGTCAATGCCAGGAAGTGTCTTGAGAATCCTGAGGACTATACCGCCCGCGCCGAGATGATGTTCGCCTGCACCCTCGGCTGCAATGGCATCTATGCCCTTGGAAACAGCGAATCTGGCTGGCCTATGCATGCCATTGAGCATGCCCTGAGCGCCTACTACGACATCACCCACGGCGAGGGCCTGGCCATCATAACGCCACGCTGGATGCGTCATATCCTATCTGACCGCACACTGCCTCGCTTTGTGAAATACGGTGTCAATGTTTTCGGCATTGATCCGTCGCTACCTGAGCGCGAGATAGCTGAAAAAGCCATTGACGCGACTTATGCTTTCTTTGAGTCAATCGGCATCCCGATGCATCTGCGGGAGGTCGGCATCGGCGAGGAACGCCTCGACGAGATGTCTCACCATATCGCCGTGAATGAGGGACTGGAAAACGCATGGGTTCCACTCTTGGAGAAAGACATTAAGGAGATACTTCTCGCGTCGTTGTAAGGCAAGTGTTGATGCAAAGATTCTGACTTGAAGAGATGTCATAAAAAAATTGTTCTATATACTGTATTCAAGCATATCTGCATATCATTTAAAAAAAGTCCCGATAAGAATCTTACCGGGACTTGAATGCCAGAACTTTTGTCGAGTTTCGTTGTGCACATATCAACAAACCCGTACTCACTGACAATGCGAAGGTACGACTAAAATCTGACAACGTCAATTATTATTGAAAATATTTCCTTTTAGTAACGTGAAAAAATAACCTGCTTCAGATTAGGAGAAGGTTTTCGAGGATAGATTTCTTTTCGAAGAAGGAGTGTACTGGACGTACACGACTGATGAAAAGAGGAATATAGACCGAAAAGACGAGGCGTTACCTGTAGTGTGAGAGAAGATGCTCGATACGGCGCTTCATCTCATCGCGGACAGGCTGCGGGGAGATGACTTCCAGATTGGCGTAGGTCATCAGGACACTATACAGTTCATTGTTCGGCCTGACGGTCAGACTTACATACCCCGTGCCGTCCTCGACCCACACCTTTTGGCTGGTATGTACCGGCTTGGTATTCATGCGGTACCAGTCGTACTTGGACTTCATATCATTGAGATCCGCCTTCAGAATCACCTCCACCGGCTCCTCATTGTACCGTGAGACACCTATTATATCTGAAAAGTAATTTTCGAAATCCACATACCATTCCTTATCCGGCCTGTTCAGCTTCAGATTACCGGACCGCAACCTGTCGACATCTATCTTGAGCACACCATCCGACGGAATTTCTATTCGGTCAATGGCAAGATTCCTCAGCCCGGGCTCATCCCTGACACCATTGTTGTCAGCAATTCTGTATGCCCATCCCATAAGAAACCACCTGTTGAGATACTGTTTCAGATACCAGGGCTGAAAGTCAATGTCCTTGACCTCCATGTAGGCTGCATTGTACTTGAGGCTTAGCGGATGCCCTTCACGGATATGGCGGTACAGACTCCAGAGCAGATTCCTGTTGCGCAGACGCGGATTGCTCTCAAAACTGATGAGCTGCTGCATCAGCTTTCCTCTCCCCTCCAGCTGACGTTTCAGTTTCTTAACCACTGCATCCACGCTTACAAGCCCGCTGATGGACTCCAAGAACTCTAGCGTGTACTCCAGGTCCGCATAACTCTGACTCGGTACCAATGTGCCATTGAATGTCTTGGAATCACGCGCATAGCGATACCTGACCGGCCTGCCGGACCGTTTGTCGATCTTCACGCCATCCAGTCTGGAGAGGAAGCCGATGTCCTTGTATATGGTAACTCGGGAAACGGTCACCTGCCTACCGCTTTCCTCCGAAATGGTCTTTTCGCAGACGGAAATCATATCTTCAATCGTGCTCCACTCTTCGGAGCAAAGGAGGTTGTCAATGGCTCGATACCTCAGTGTTGCATTCTTGTTTGCCGGCATAGCTGCATCTGTAAACAATAGGTTTACAAATATAAATAAAAGACGCTTATTGTCAATGTTTTTGAGCGTCAAAGTTTCATAGGGTCTTTTTTCCGCCTAATTTTTATTATATTTTTGCAGCACCCTCAAAAAGACAAACAATCATTATAAATATCATGACAGAATTCGCTTCCAATCTCGAGCGTACAGAGCACGCTCGCCTTCGTTCTGACGCCTTCCGCATTGTATCATCAGCCATAAGTCGCTACAATGCAACTGGTTACGCATGGCTCGACCATAATGAGAAGGCGGATATTGTAAGCGACGCCATCGCCAAAGCGTTAGAGACCTTCAATCCCGAGAAAAAGACTACTTTCCACACTTGGGTAAACCGCTTAGCCTGGCAGATGACATGCAACAGACTCTCTTCACATCACGACACCTGCAGTATCACCAATTACACAGAAGATGATGAAGAAGTCGAGATGCCTGCATTCACGAACTGGATTACAGCTGAGGACGAGGTAGTTGCCTGGGAGACGTCCCACAGGATTGACAATTTCGTGAATTCGCGCAGCGAGGAGGACCGCATCATCTTCACTATGGACCGCGACGGATACTCCGCAAAGGAAATCGTTGAGTTCTTGGGAATGAGCATCCGCAACATCTATGTCAGACTGTCCAGAGCCAAGAAGGCAGTCGCCAAACATCTTGTCGCATAACAAGGCTAGAGCATCTTAACCTAACAGAAGAACTTTCCACTGCCGGGAAATGGCAGTGGAATGAGTTTAATTTGCAAATGAAAAACTACACGAATCATGGTACCTATATCAGTAAATAGCAGCGAGAACAACACACAGACAGAGACATTGCTCGGAAATCTCAATAAAATCATAAACTCGACAAGGAAAACAATGAGGGGTAAGGAGAGGAAACACCAGGATGATCAGGAGATCTCTTTGGTCGAACTGGCGGGAAAACTCACGAAATTGACTGAACCGGTAGGCGAAATCCTTGGGCTCAGCCATATCCAGTGCATAATTTTTGCCGCAATGATAGAGAAATGCTGCAGATACCGGTTTGACTTGTCAGACATTGCCAATGAGATAGGCATCAGCTACATACAACTGATCTCGTTCAATGAAGACATTGAAGACCTCAAGAAAAAAGGCTTCATCAAAATAGACAAGGATAAAAACATCTCAGTTCCCAAGCCCGTCATCAATGCACTGGCCAAGAACACGCCATATCATAAACCTGCGACTACAGGACTGAACACCATAACAATGATGCGCCGGTTCAATGATATCTTCAGTGATATCAGCAGTGATATTCTCGATGACGAGGACGCTATAGCCGAGCTCGACAAACTTGTCATGGACAACCCGGACACAGCCTACTCAAAGGCATGCAAGGAGCTCAAGATAATGTCCTACAAAAATATAGAGCGACAGCTGTTCTACGGACTCAGCAACTTATTCTACAGTGATGATGACGACAAGATCATGTGGTCGCAGGTAGCCGAGCTCTTCAGCCAGGAAGACAGCTATGACTTGATCAAATTTAACGCGGCAAGAGAGGAACTTGGACTGATGAAAAAAGGCATTGTCGAATACACATCCGACAGCGGGATCAAGAGCAAGGATGAAATCCACATATCCGATGACATAAAACGCAGAATCTTTGCCGATGCGGGCACGTTTACCGGCCGCAAGCAGCAGATAGCCGGCACTATCGAGTGCAAGAGCATTGCCCCGAAGGAGCTTTTCTACGAGAAGCACGAGGCGGACCAGGTCGCGACGCTAGAAAGGATGCTTACGGAAGAAGGCTACAAGTCCGTATGCGAAGCACTTAAGAAAAAGAATCTCCGTACCGGGCTCACTGTGCTGATGCATGGCGCCCCTGGCACGGGAAAGACGTCCTGTGTATATGAGCTCGCACGCCGAACCGGACGAGACATCATCATCGCGGACGTGAGCAAGATCAAGAACTGCTATGTGGGTGAAACCGAGAAGAACATCAAGGCACTTTTCGATGACTACAAGCGCAGCGTGAACGAGGACGGGCGGCCTAAGATTCTCCTTTTCAATGAAGCGGATGCCATCTTCGGCGTACGCAAGGAAGGGGCTACCGATGCCGTGGACAAGATGGAAGGCAGTCTGCAGAACATTATCCTCCAGGGAATGGAGGACCTCGAGGGCATACTCATCGCCACCACCAACCTCACAGGTTCTCTGGACAAGGCATTCATGAGGAGATTCCTCTACAAAATCGAATTCTCCAGGCCATCCGCAGCCTGCAAAAAGAAAATCTGGAAGTCAATGCTTCCCGAACTCTCCGATGCACAGGCCCTCGAACTCGCGGAAGAGTATGAGGCGTTCACCGGAGGAAATATCGAGAACATATGTCGCAAGAAGATGATTCAGAGCATCATAGATGGCATTGAACCGAACTTCGAGGACATAAAGTCTTTCTGCGACGACGAAATAATCGGCGCCAAGGTCAATGTGAAGAAAATAGGATTTTAGATCCGATGATCCTTGTACGTATCACACTGGGTGCGGATCATGTCGGTTCAGAACTCTCTTACGGATTCTGCCGCGACGGGCAGGGCCGCTTCATACCGTTCTCGCAAAAGCATAGCGACAGCCTTAAGGAAGTTTATCTCGAGGAACTCAATGACGCTGAAATCATCGCAACTGAAAAGATTCAGCAGCAATACTTTGTCTGTCGCAAGCGCAGAGACATAGCGCTGATTGAGTATCCGTCCTTAAGTCTGATTGTCAGCAAGGAGCTGGGCAAGAGGCAAATTCCTTGATATATTGGAAACAGTTATGGACGAGAACATCTTGACTGTCCATATTACTTCCGAGTATTTCTTCGATATCCCTCTTAGTCTCGAGAACGTAGAAAAGGCGACGGACCTGCTGGAATACTTTATAATGCGCCCTGACTGTGCAAAGAGAGAAATGCCTGAAATCCGCAAGCGTTATGATCCCAAATTAGCCAGTTCTTGGAAAGAAGCTTGAGATACCCTCCCCCGATTTCTCACTTTCGACGGTGGTTGGGGGAATTCTTTTTTCCTTTATCAAAGGTACGATATTTCTACCACGTTATCAATCAATTTATTGAGAAATCGTTGAGCACTTCCCGACACTCACCGTCACTGTATTCCCAGAGGCTGTCGCAGACATCATTCGCACTTAGCAAACCGAAATCGTCCAGATCGCTCCACCCTCCGAAAGCTCCGCCGATGTTCAATCCATAGAATTTCATTCCGGAAGCCTTCTGCTCATCTATCAGACCTTTCACTGAATAGTCAATCTGGCCCCATCCGAAATCCGAGATACAGAGGATATCCGCCGTGTCGAACTTCTTCTCCCTCGGCATTATATCCTGAAAAAGCCACTTGAACATGGCATTTTCGTCATTTCCTCCCATAGAGACATCGGAAAGAAACTCGAGAAGTTTGCTCCTGTCATTTCCCAGCGAATCCACACGCATCATCTTGTGGGAGTCCGAGTAGGCGACGATCAGGACCTCCCTGTGACGCCGTTTCGCTATAATGGTCACGGCATAGGCCAACTGGATAGCCACCTGCAACGGTTCGCCACTCATGGAAGAACTCTCATCCACACAGATGATGACAGGTCCGTCCTTATGGTCGTCAGGACGCGAGGCCTGGGATGCTGAAGCAAAAACCTGAAGCCGTTTCTCGGCAAAATTCATGAAGAAGACGTCCTGGGTGGCCTTCTCCGACAAGAGGACCAATTCAGAAGGGAGCAGCGCAGAAAGATTATTGCCGACGGTTATCCCTTCAATGTCACTCTTTGACGCCACTGAAAATCTTCCCCTTGTTTCCGTCACGTCCTCTCCTGCCCTGCCTATAAGCAAGGCTAGCTTCTTCAGGGATTCAGGGATACTGCGAAGGTAAATATTCTCCCTTCTCTGCTGCTCCATCTTCGGGTCACAGGCGCCAATGCCCATAAAATCGTCATCTTCATCATCATTGTCTTCCAAGAAGTCCTGAAGTCCGGACATATCTGGACCCATTCCCTCTTTACGCCCTTCATCATTGCTCCCATCGCCCTCCGGGATATTGACTTTTGTCGACAGATTTCCCTCCAGATCCATTCTGGCCTTCTTTCTAGCCTTCTGCGACGACTCATATATCCGCCTCCTTCTTTCCATAAGCGCCAACCAGAGAGAGAAAAATTCCTCTATCAGTTTATTCATTCTTTCTTCCGTCAGACGCCCAGCCGCACGTTCACTTTCGAGCCTGTCCGCAAACGCTTCCAGTTCATTGGACGCATCCTCCCGCCACATCATGACGGGCTTTGCCGTATCCAGAAAGCGTTTGTCAGCCATCACATTCAAGACAGTCCGGCGGACAGGGTTGTCTTCCACCTCGGCCCGATCCAGCAGAAACTGCGAGATGTCACTGCCTGAGAATTTGGCGACAGCCACTGCCAATGTCATTGACCGTATCAACTTATCTTCCGCCATTATACTTCTGCAATGTCTTTGTCATCAATGAATAGTGTTGGATGTCCGCCAGGAACACATTGTCTTCGACCTGCCGACGGAACTCCGCGAGCATAAGACCGGCGCCACCAATGGCCGAACTTGACATGGAAGCATCAGCGCATGAAACTGCCACGGCATTTTTCTTCCGCAGCCGATAGACATAATTATTGATGGCCACAGCCCCGCTTCTCGGGGACTTTATAAGGAACGAGCCCTCCGACTCTCCGGCAAGGTCCACCAGGTCGTTCTCTACAAAGCGACCCGGGACAGCTTCCGGCGTCAGCTTATTGTAATCGGAAATTCTGATCCTGAGGGACTCCCCTCCTGCATCAATGATATAATGGACACCATCCGGAGAGAAGAATTCTTCCTGACCGCTGCGACTTGACGGACTTGTCTGACGTCTTGTGACCGGCCAGGTCATAGAATCCTTGAGAATGGTCTTGGCAAGTTCCTCACATATGTCCTTCCCGACTTTGGGAATCTGGCTGTCGTGATCCCATATCATGTGTTCCAGCAGCAGACAATCGGAGTAATCCACCTGACACCGCCCGTTCAGGAGAGCGGACATCCGCATAATTCCCAATATCTTCTTCCACCGGCGGTCCGACACATACGGCACCTCGTGCTCATCTGAGTCGTTTTCCTGCGCCTGTCTTACAATCAGTGTCCTCAGGTTATAGATAAAATCCATTATGCTCTCCGGAACATCTATGTCTCTTGAACGGGAAATCAGCGACCGGTATTCTTCATCACTGAATGCCAGCTCCCTATCCACACTCGGTTCCGCACTCCTTCCGGACAGCAGAGCCCTGAAATTCAGCCGGTCACCTATGGGACGCACAATATAGCGGATAAGGAAACGGTCCCAAAGTGCTTCAAGGCCTTCCCCTTCAGCCGGAAGTTCATTCGATGCCGAGATGATACCTTTCAGGGGCAGTTTCAAATCCTTGTCACCGTTGCGGAATATCTTCTCATTGATAGCAGTCAGCAGCGAATTCTGTATTGACGGGCCGGCCTTCCATATTTCATCCAAGAATACGATATCCGCGGTCGGCAAATAGCCGTCAGTCACTCTCTCATACGTATCACAGTCCTTCAGTTTACTGATGGAGACGGGACCGAATATCTCATCCGGTGTGCTGAAACGGCTCATCAGGTACTCAAAGCTGCGGGCATCGCGGAATGCCATTTTCAGTCTTCGCGCCACCATGCTTTTCCCGACACCCGGCACACCCAGCAAAAAGATGCTCTCGCCCGAGAGCGCAGCAAGCAGGCTGAGGCCAATGACCTCGTCACGTTCATAGGCCCCGGCACTCATCGCATCCAAAAGGCTTATAATCCTGTCTCTAAGATTGTTTGTCATATCTTGTTTTTAATCGGTGAAACCATATCCAGGACATCATCCATTGTCAACTTCGAACTGCGGTCAGTTCCCGCCAGGATGGCATCCGAAATCTCTTTCTTCGTTTCATGCAGACGCAGGATCTTCTCCTCAATGGTATGCTGCGACACCAGCCTGATGACCGTCACCGCACGTCCCTGTCCCAGGCGGTGAGCCCTGTCCTCGGCCTGCTTCTCTATGGACGGATTCCACCACGGGTCGGCGATGATGACATAGTTCGCCGCAGTAAGATTCAGTCCCAGTCCTCCTGCCTTCAGGCTCACAAGGAAGATCGGACAGACGCCGGACTGGAACTTCGTTACAAGCATCTTACGTTCCTGAAGCGGAGTGCTGCCATCCAGATAGAGGTAATTGTACCCTTCCTTCGTGAGCATCCTGCCGATGATGTCCATGAATGAAGTGAACTGTGAAAAGATGATCACGTTGTTGTTTCCTCCCGCCATCAATGTGGACATGATGTCTTTCAGGGCATCCACCTTGGAAGAGCCTCCCTTCCATCCCGCAGTCACCAGCTCCATAGCATTGGCCATGAGGCGAAGACGGGTCAACTCCGCAAAGAACTCCACCTTGATATCCCGTGCAAGTGTCCTTTCCTTGGCGGTTTTTCTCTTCTTGTACTTGAGTTCAAGCCTCTTTCGAGCCTCCTCATACACAGCCATCTCATTGACACTCAAGTGGACCGGATGCAAATAGCTTACCTTGTCCGGAAGGTCTCCCAGCACCTGTTCCTTGGTCCGACGGAGAATGAACGGCTGGGTAAGCCCCTTGAGCAGTTCCCTCTTGTAATTATCCATTTCAGGTCCGTTGATGTATTTGTCCCGGAAACTGGCCCAGGTACCCAAAAGCCCAGGATTGATGAACTGCATCAGGTTCCAGAGTTCTCCCATATGATTCTGCACCGGCGTTCCCGTAAGAATCAGCCGGCTTCCGGCCTGGAGAGACATCGCAGACTGTGACATCCGCGTCATTCGGTTCTTTATCTGATGGGCCTCGTCAAGGCACACCACGTTCCAGCCGACAGGCTTGAGCAAATCAATGGATGTCACCATTACGCCATAACTGACCAGGAACAGATCCCCGGCCACAGCACTCTCTATCGCAGTTTTTCTGTCCTGCACCTCATTCAGGACCGTAACATTCAGCGAAGGAGCGAAACGCTCGGCTTCGGCAGCCCAGTTGGGGACAATGGATGTGGGCGCAACCACAAGGGATGGTCCCGTATCTTTCTTATGAAGCAGAAATGCCAATGCCTGTACGGTTTTCCCAAGGCCCATGTCATCGGCAAGACAGGCTCCGGCACCCCAGCTGTCAAGACGCACCATCCACTGGTAACCCTGCATCTGGTAATCACGCAATGTCGCGCCAAAACCTTCCGGAAGCACCGGCAAGGACTCGTAAGCCGACTCCATACGTGCGAGTAGATCCTTGAATCCTTCATCCATCTCCACATGCAGACCTCCGTCTTCGCCCAGCACCTTTGCCAGGGCACCTACCTGAATAGCAGGGATATTGATGCGTCCTTTCCTGTCAGTTTTGCCGAGCTCCGAAATCTCAGCTAGATGCTTCTGTAGAGTCTTGGACATCTTGGCATATTCCTTCTCCCCTACTTTGATGTATCCCTCTATATCAGAGTCCGTCCACATTGCAAGAATTTCCTCCAGAGTCCTTTTCTTGCCCGACACATTGACGCTCCCTTCAATCTCGAACCAGTTCATGTTGGTGGACACGGAAATGTCCACGTCCTTCGATTCCGATATTTCCGAGAATTTCAGAATCTCGCCTTCCGGCCATTCCATGAAGTATGACTGCGGATTGTCATGGACAAATGACATCAGCGCAAGCAAGTGCTCAGGAGCAGAGAATCTGGCCGTCTTGTAGTCCTCATAAGGGATTCCAAGCTCCACCTCGAAGAATTTCCGGAGAACGTCATAGTTTTCATACTCACTGAAAAGGTCTCTCCTGACGGCCACCGTGTGACCTTCCAATGTGTCATATACGTTCTCCCCTCCTTCACCCGGTGAAAACCTGGACAGTCCTTCCACAATCGGCACCGCCTGGACAGTCATCTCATAATCATCTTCCACAGGCCGGACGCGAACCGCCAGAACCGGCGAACCGTCCTTCTCCTCTATCCTGCCGAGATCCGCAAGATCAGTATGCAGTTCTACAATCCCGTCCAGTTTCTCAAGCGTCTGTCGCAGCCCTGCAAGTGCCGACGAGGGAATCGACCCCATCTTGAGCATCCTGTCTATGACCGCCCTCTGTTCCGGGCTCATGACAATGACATGATAGACACCATCTTCATCAATGGTCACCAATGATTCCGGAACGGATGCACCTGCGGATTGCGGAAGGGAGACATTAGATCCGATCCTGATTTCCATGCCCTCCGCACGGAATGACAGCCAAGGGGATTCCACTTCCACAGTGGCCGGAGTGAAGTTCTGATTGTAATACTCCCCGACGAACACCCTGTCGCTGCCGAGAAGCAACGGAAGAATCTCCGGCACCTCAGGCTTATTGACAATGCGTCTTTCGTCGAGTTTCCGAAGCGCCGCTGCAACCTTGATGTCCGTAGGAGTCATCTCCTCATATTTCAGGTCAATGAAAGTGCTTCTCTGATAAAGCGTTCCACCATCCCAGCTGCCGTCAGGCCGCTTATTTTGACCAATGATCGCTTTCAGTCGAAGTCCTTCCAGGAAATAGACGATCCTCTTGGCAGCACGGCTCTTTTTCTCTGCGGCTTTTTCCCTGATATCGGAGAATATTATCTCCCATTTATCCCTCCGGTATATTCTTCCAGTCATGCCGGAGCCGCCAAAAAATTGCTCCAGCAGGGCTTTCCTGTCGGCAGACATCGGCAGATAAGGTGCCAATTCATTCTGCAGTATTGCGGCCGACGGAGGTACCGACAGACTGTACTTGTCCTTGATGCCGCCAAAGTCAATGCACTTGAAGAAGTTAAGGAGAATGCAGCAGAACGCCTTGGTCTCGACGGTACTGCGCTGGGCCAGCAGTTTTGCCACTTCTCCTTCCACATGGTTGGCACACACCTCTTCCTCATTAGAGATGTAGGTAAACAGGATCCGCACCGGTGCCATGATGGGAGAATAGAGGTAATGACGGTGGTTCCGCATCAGATCCACCGATTCCTTTATCCTGCGGCTGCCTGCAACGGATGGCCGCACGGTACAAAGATAGAGCGTGATACCGTAGAACCATCCCAACAGCGGATCAGAGAACATCCCTTTACATTCGGCCGTCATGCCATGCAGCCGGAGGGATTCCTGGAACAGGCCATACGCATCATCAGTACGTCCTTCATAAAGCGCCTTGATGGCATCCGCCCCATGAGACCACATCGTCGGATAATAGCATTTCCTGGCTTCTGGCCAGTTTCCGAACTGAAACAGATGATAGGCCGACACCATGTCATACACCTCGTCCGTTATATGCATGGAACTGTCTGCATAACTTGCGAGCCTGTTCCAGAATTCTTCTGTCAATGTCCCCTCAGCAAAGCGCACTCGGAGCATCCGTCGTATGGACTGCAGGACTTCCTTCTCAGTCAGCAGTCTAAAAAGGCTTCCGTAATTTTCCGCATCAAGGAGTCTCTCTCCAAGGTATTCTCCAAGGTCCGCCCTCAGGAAAGACGGTCTGGAGAATCTGCGGAGAGCAGCGGCATCCTGTCCATGAAGAGCCGTTCCCAATTCCCACAGCCATGATGCCGTGTCCGTGCGGAACTGGCAAGTCTTCTCCACCCAACGGGGAATGTCGAAATTATCCAGCGCGACAGCCACCACATTGAAAAACACCCGAGGAGACACTCTCCCATCCTGTACGTACTGGGAATGCTCCAATATGACAAGATCAGTCTTAGCTTTGGAACAGTTCCTTCCGTACAGCTGCTTCAGGACATAGTCCCCGGGAATGTCCCCAAGATATGCCACCAGACAGAGCAGTTTCACCTGCTCCGTCTCCAATCCCGGCAAAGCCGCATATCCTGTATTTCCATTTACTGCCTTCTTTTCCATTGCGTCAAATATAGCTCAACAGAATGCCATAATCCGGCACCTATCATAACTCGATATTATTTCTTCTGTCGTTTCCGAACCACTCGTGCCCATTATACTATACAATTTAAACACGTGATTCTTACACTTATTTTTGAGAAGAACTTTTCGAGATGCAATCCGGATATTCTTTAGAGTTTTTTTATATTTTGGCCGCAAATGGTTATATTTGTATTGTTTGCCAACATTGGTTCAATTTGTGAACAGATATTATTATGGAGGACGGAATATGTTGTACCCGATAGGAATACAGAGTTTTGAGGAGATTCGTAATGGTGGTTATGTTTATGTGGATAAGACGGCGTTGATTCACAGGCTGACTTCCACCGGCAAATATTATTTTCTGAGTCGTCCGAGACGATTCGGAAAGAGTCTGCTCGTGTCTACTATGGAGGCGTATTTCAGCGGGAGAAAAGACCTTTTCGAAGGTCTTGCGATGGAGTCGTTGGAGAAGGAGTGGACGGAATATCCTGTTCTGCATCTGGATTTGACGGGAAGCTCTTATACTGACATCTCGCAATTGAATATAAGCCTTGACCAGCATCTTCGCAAGTGGGAATCATTGTATGACGTCACACCTGTGTCCGAAGACTTGTCGTCCAGGTTTAAAGACGTCATTGACGCGGCATGCCGAAAGACCGGCCAGAAGGTCGTCATCCTCATCGATGAATATGAAAAGCCGATAATCGACAACATTGACAATCCTGAACTTATGGAGCAGTTCAGGCGCGAGCTCCAAGGCTTCTACAGTGTCATAAAGGGAAAGGACAATGCCATCCGATTCGCGTTCCTGACAGGGGTGACCAAACTGGGCAAAATGAGCATCTTCAGCGGACTTAACAATCTGAATGACATATCGATGGATGCCAGATATGCTGACATCTGCGGAATATCAGAGCAGGAATTGAAGTCATATTTTGGTGAAAGCGTGAAGACTCTTGCGGGGATGAACGGGCTTTCGGAAGAAGAATGCTACAAGAAATTGGCATCAATGTATGATGGCTATCATTTTTGTGAAGACAGCATCGGCGTGTATAATCCGTTCAGTCTTTTGAATACTTTCGATGCGAATAAATTCAGAATGTATTGGTTCGAGACGGGCACACCGACATTCTTGGTAAGATACCTGAAGCAGGGGAATTATAATCTGGACAATATCTCGAAGAATGACGTTTCGGTGGAAACTCTTACGGGATCGAACTACGTAAGTCCGGCCCCTATTACACTCATGTATCAGGCTGGATATTTGACCATCAAGGATTTTAATCCTGATTTTTTCACATACAACCTCGACTATCCTAACGAGGAAGTCAAGCGAGGCTTCTTGCATTCCCTAAGCCAGTTGTTCGCCCCAGCACTGATAGGAGGGGATTTGTCAGTATATCAGTTCGTTAGAGATATACGTGATGGAAACACCAAGGCTTTCATGGACCGTCTCACTGCATTTTTCGCAGGAAATAGCTACATGATTCAGGGCGACCTGGAGTTGTACTTTCAGAACGTGATGTCGATAATGCTGAAAATGATGGGGCTTTACGTAAAGACTGAATACCAGACTTCCAACGGAAGGATTGACATTGTCTTCGATACGGACAAATATGTCTATATCATTGAATTAAAGCGCGATGAATCCGCCGAAACTGCTCTGAAACAAATAGAGGAAAAAGGTTACGACAAACCGTTCCTCGCAAGCGGAAAGCAGATAATCAAGCTCGGCATAAACTTCTCATCCGAGACCAAAACCATTGACGGTTGGACAGAGGCTTAAATTTCAGGCCACGACTCGCAGCATCATTCTTACGCAACCTTACTCAAAGTGAAACGAATAAGATTTCATCAACGATGAAAGAATTCGTTTCTCTTTTAGTATTAGAAGATGTGCAACAAGCTCTATAATTCAAATGAAACTCAAGTATATCGATGGCCCCTATGGGTATGCCCGTGATGTAAAGGCACTGGAAATATTCGAAAATGCGGTAAACAATTCCGAGTGGCTCGACGAAAATGATTCTCTTGTTTCAGGAGATATGGTGGGATTCAATTTCGGCGATGACGAGGTAAGGGCTACAGTCGAGATCGGAAAGGAAATCGTTGAAGTTCATATGATTTCTCCGCTCAAGTACGATTATGCCAGGTCATTGCACATGTCATTCTTCAGCCGGAACAACTGGCTTAAGGATGAAAACAAAGTCAAAGCCATAGTCCATAGGATATTGACAGAACTGTACTACGACTACGCAATGGTCAAATTGCGCAAGGACGATCTCGTGGCTCATTCCCGGGGTTACAAGTCCTTCAGAGAATCGTTCCTGGAGCAGGAAAGGGAAAGGACTCTTGAAGCCAGAAAGGAATGCGCCATGGTCTCAAAGACAAGCGGACAGCTTAAACGTGACTTCAAGGCAGGGAAATACACCGAGAAGGAGTACGTCGCCCTGAGGGCACCCATCCACCAGAAAATAGTAGAACTTCTTGCAGAATCGGAGATCAGGAATCCGTTCCATCAATACTTCAGGGAATATCTGGACCTGTGCCAGTTCGCATCGAATCCGGAATTGATCATAAGGCATTTCATCGGTGACATGGACGCGAATGAAGATGACGGGCTGTCATGTCAATGACGGTGTAAATCGCATCCAGAAACAGGTACAACGTCCATGCAACCGCAACTTCGAGGCAGGCATCCTGACAGATGACCCCGCTCTGGTCGCGGCCGCAAGCAATATTGCCCTGTTCCCATCGATTGCCGTAAACTCTAAAAAAACTATATTTGTGTGAAAAACACTAAATCTGTCAAGGTTTGGCGGAAAATACTTCTTTCTTCGTTTAAGATATTGTTAGAGCATGAAGACTAAAAGGAACATAGCAGAATACATCGGAAAAGCCAATGACACTATATTTGTTATTCCATCATATCAAAGGGGATACAAATGGGGAGTACCACATAAAAATGGGAAGAATGATGCAAGAATCCTCGTTGAGGACATTGTGCATGCTTTCTCTTCTCATAAAGCAGAGTATTTCATCCAAGGCGTCACTGTCTTTAAGAAGGAGGATAAAATCTATCTAATTGATGGGCAGCAGAGAACAACAACCATTTTCTTGTTGCTAACTGCCGTCATTTCAAATTCTGAAGAACGCTCAAGTTATTTTTTTACCAGAAAAGGAGACTTTCGTTTAGAGTACAAAATCAGGCAAAGTTCTCAAGAGTTTCTCAAAAATATTGTAAACGAAAAGGATTTAGGAAGCATTGATACTCAGGATAAATTTTATATCAATTCAGCCTACAATCAAATTAAGGAGGCCCTTCCAAAGGATATCGACACCATTGACTCAGAATTGGAAATGAGTTTTAAAGAGTATGTCCTTGAAAGGGTAGAATTGTTCTATATTGAAGTTGATGAAGATCAAGCAAGCGATGTTTTTTCAATGATGAATGGTGCAAAAGCATTAATGAAGGTTGACGAACTGGTAAAGGCTGATTTTCTTAGCAAAGTGTCATCATCAGATAACATGAAACGGGAAACTGAAGAGACAAATAGTATAGATTTAACTTTGGAGATTTTGCGCAAACAACTCAAAAAGGAGAGCACCGAAGAGTGGGAAAACAATGCAGTTAGAAGTCGTTTTGCTAGAGAGTGGGACAAATGGATTTATTGGTGGAACCAAGAAGAGGTTCGTGCTTTTTTTGAGAGTGGCGAAAATCCGCTGGGTTTATTACTACCGACATATTGCGCACACAAAAAAGTATCGTTTTCTAATCAGCCAAACACTCTCTCAGAAGTAATCAAGGATTGTCAGAACGCATTTATCCAAGACACAAAAGCTGCTAAACTGAATTTTTATGAACTTAGAGAACTACAGAAAAAATTTGAAAACCTATATAGGAATTATTCAAGTTATAATTTGCTAGGACTCGCTCTCTCATGTTCCGATAAAAGACAAAAGAAAGATATTATAGATTTTTTCATAAACAACTATTTTGATATCAAAGCTCTAAAAAAGTTCTCTTTGGGAATTCTGATTGACCGCAAACCTGATGACGAAGATTATTATGCAAATGCAGATAGAGTAATTTCTATTTTATCCAGCAAAAACGTCTACTTGAATGCAGACGCGAAAGAGTATGCTATGAGAATGCTTTTCATGCTTAATGTAATGGCGGCCGATGAACGTTCTTCTCGATTCTGTTTTGTCTATTTAGATGAAAAGGGTGTTTGGAGAAACTTCTATCGTGATGGTCGTTCTTTAGAACACATATGGCCTAAATCTCGGGTCGTTTTTAAGGATGAAGACGGGAAAAACAAAACTGTAAAGTTGAATACCAATAAAATCGAAGAAACAAAAGAGTTTGCCGAAGTTGATAGTTCTGAGCTAAACTTATTCATTTCAAGAGATTTACTTGAAGACAAGTACGGCGTTACAGAGCATTGCATTGGCAATTTGGTTTTCCTCCATACTAGAGATAATTCCAAGTTCAATGCTAAAACTCCTGAGCGAGAAGGTGACAATAAGGGAAAAAAACAAGTATTTTTTGATTTGGACGAAAAAATCCTTAGTCGGAACCTAATACAGACAATTGCAGCGTTTTCTGCTGGATATTGGAGCATAGAGAACACTCCTCAAAGAATAAAAGACAATAAAGAAGAAACACTTAGACTTATTCGCAAACAATATGAGCTCAAATAAAATTGCAAACGGAAAGAACTGCAGCATTGGAATCCTTTTCTCAGAGAATAACAAAGTGGTTATTCCTGATATGCAACGAGAATATTGCTGGGCAAAGACAATTAACCCAATAACGGGAATGTCTTTGGTGTATAACTTCGTTCAAGATATAGTTAATTTGCATGATAAAAGTGCCATTCGAATGGGCTTGATTTATGCTTATCAAGCCCCGCAGACGTTCTTTCAGTTATGTGATGGACAGCAGCGTATAACAACATTATATCTCTTGCTAGGCGTATTACACAAAAGGATTCTCCAAGAAGGGGACTTGAACTCTAATACAATCGAAATCAAAAATAAAATCCGCCGAGTTCTCATTTCGGAATTTGAGGAAAACAATGATGATAAGGAGCCGCGCCTGCAATATGCAATCAGAGAATCAACTCTATGGTTCACACGAGACTTGGTTAATGAATTTTTCTTGAAACCTGATAATACAGAAATCATGCACTCATCATGGTATTTCGATGAGTATAGGTTAGATCCTTCCATTGAGAATATGGTTGACGCAATAAAAATCATACAAGGAATACTATCGGAGTGCACTCTATCTGACATAAAGGATATCGCCAACTTTGTTGTTGAGAAAATATCATTCTTATATTATGATATGGGGAATAGGCAGTATGGAGAAGAACAATTCGTTGTAATAAATACCACAGGAGTAGGATTATCCAACACGGAAAACCTAAAGCCAAAATTAATATTGACCATTTCTAATCCTGAAGAGAGGGGGAAGTATTCATCTAAATGGGAAAATGAATGGGAGCAATTTTTCTGGGACAATCTTAGAAATTCCAATGAGATAGACTATGTAGTTGACAAAGACTTTAACGAATTTCTCCGCTGGGTGTTTATAATCGAGAAATCTGATTCGGGGACTCTAAGTTCTGAGAGCAACAAGTATAATCTTTCTCAAAAAGCCCTGAACGGGGAGGCTTTTAATATTATGAAAATAGCAGATGGAGATGGTCTCCAAATTGCTAAGACGCTCGATTATTATCTAAAGGCTTATAAACTAATTACAGAGAAATGCCTATTCCCAGGTTGGAAGGATATGCAGAGGGACAAAAATGGGAGACAACAGCCAATTAGTCAAATTGATGCCCTAAGATTTTTGCCATTATTATATTTCACTAAAGCATACTTATCAGAATATAGTGGCATTATTGACGAGGATCGTTACATTAGAAATTTCATGCGCCTCAAACAGTTTATGTGGGGTCGTTCCAAGTCTCGAAATATTAGCCGCGCTTCTATTGAGACCGTTCCTCGAGCCATTCAAATCACGAGGCGTGTTTGTTCAGAATGTAATTATGATATTGCAAAGTATCCTCTAAAAGATACAGACGAAAGTCGCTTCTTCACGGCTGGGGAACGCATCAAATATGGAATCTACAATAAAAAGGAATATGAAGGTGGAGAGGATAACCGCAGATTTTTTGAAAATTCCATTTGGAATATAGAGGCTCTCGATTGTTGTCAGGGCAATATCACTTTCGTTTTTGACACACTTAGTTCTGTTGATAGGGAACTTGACAATATTAAGATTGAGGATCTTGAAGCAATTAAGACTATCCTAGAAAAGACTCTAAACAAGCCTGACAATGCTTTCAAACGTGCCCTTCTCACATATGGGGATTACTCTATTTGGATTGGCTCCACACCTTCCCTGAATGCATGGAAATACTCTCTTGGAGACAATGCAGATTTTTTTAGGAATCTTCTGTTATATGGCCATGATGAAAAGAAACGGCAGATCGTTTTGGATTTCCTCTCCGATGCATTCAAATATATACAAAACAAAATAAGTACTTACGATGATACGCATACAACTGATATAATAAGTAAGACACTTGATTCCTTTATGAAGGAAAGAGTTGCCCAATACTCGAATCCAGCCCCTGATTCGCCATGGAAAAAAACTCTAGACAAGTTAATTCTTGAGCCTAAATGGCTTGACAAATCATCATTAGGACACTTTGCATGGGATGAAAGTCAACAAAAATTCTATGTATTACATATTGATAGAAGCAACCAAGGTTTTGATATAATCAACTAGAATCACGATATATACCAGTTAAGAAGGCATAAATCTGCCACCCTTTAGCAGCTTCAAACAGTATCTTTACGCCAAGAAAGAGAATATTGACAAACCGATCTATAGTTCGATGGACGAGGCCCTGTTCAAACATGTGCTCGTAAAACTCGAGTAGCGTTCTGCCGGAATCTCTGAACGGGTATCAAGCGGAAAACGTACGACAGGACCATCATTTTGCATGAACAACCTTTTCCAGGAGAATTATGACGTAAGACAAAAATACGCCCCGACTCTGCCAAAAAGCGGAAGCCGGGGCGATTCGGGTTTAGCGTCAATGTCAAATGTCATGCTTTTTTAAAGATTTCAAGAAGCTTCTTAACGGAATCCGTAAAAGAAGATGACATTTCACTTGGTCTGAAATAATTGCCGCAATTCCGGCACCTGACCGGCATTGACAATACTGTGGCATTGTCCTCGATATCAGGGGCTTGGAAGACATGGCCGCAATAAGGACATTTCGTGGTGACAAATCTTCGTAGCATAGGCAAATTACTTTTGTCTATTTCGATTACCACTGGGGATGCGTTTTGCATCCTTCAATGCATTTTCCCCAAGTTTCTTACCTGTAAAAACGGCTGCTACCGCAAGAAACGCTTTCGCTGTAAACTTGATAACGTCTTTATTCATAAGATTTAGTCTATAAAGTGATCAATGATAGTGTCAATGACATCCGAAATATCTTGTCCGAGTTTCTCCCCGGTTTTCTTTCCGGTCTCAATAATTACCTTACCCAGTTCCGTAAGTTCAGAAGGGAGATTCTCCCCCTCCGGAAGATTCTGCAATAGGCCCATGTTCTAAAGTGTTTTAAAAGATTAGGATATATAAATATTTAAAATTCACTAAATTACCGCCGACAGAAATTTATGCCAGAACTCTGGCGAGAAGAAAGAAGAAGGGTGCATTATCGGTATCACCTTCATTTCCTTCCGGTCAGACAGAAAATATCTCCACGTCTCGATCCATTGTCCATCAGGTGCCTTGAGGTCATCCCCCTAAAGTCCGCCGTTAGGGAGATTGTTATAAAGACGGTGTCCCCACACAATAATAATGTCGGGACGAAGCATCTCTATCACCTCAAAGAACGCAGCTTCCGAGTTTCTGAAGTTGTCCTGTGTAGGAGCCACACGAGGACCAGACATCGAGACCTGGACATAATTGTAGAATGCGACGCTGTTCCAGAACAATTCCTTGTCCGCAAATGAAAGTTCACCACGTCCCAGAAGCGCCTGTGCGAACTTAGTGTAAGTATTCTTGTACGCTTCATGCTCTGACGTAGGATCAAAGAGGTCCATTATGACCCGCCTGGTGATATCCTCGCTCGCATCGGATACATTTTGGCAGTAGTGAGATTCACCGAGAACGAGAATGCGCTTGCCTGCAAACCCGGTCTTATTATAATGCTCCCCTATCCAGGGAAGAAAATTAATATTAGACATATTCTGTTCTTTTTCTGCAAAGTAAGATGCTCTATGGGTAAAAGCATTACCCATATTCCAGAAAAATGCATATATTTGTAAAAAACCACTAAAATTATGTTTGAAGACAGCGATACCAGGAACAAACACGTCTGGCTCATAGAACTTCTCAGCCAGCCACGAACCCTGAAGGAAATTCAGGAAAGCTGGAAAAACACAGACATCAATCCGTATCCGGGGACCGCCATGACCAGGAAAACTGTCTTCAACTGGATCAATAAGATAGAGGAAGAATACGGAATCAGTATCCAAGTAACCAAGGCAGGTGCCAATTCCAATTATCAGATTGTCTCTCGTCCGGGAGAAGACAGCGTCAGGAAATGGCTGCTGCGAACCATTTCAATGCAGAATAAGCTCATTACCAACACGTCCATCCGGGACAGGATTCTGCTGGAAGATGTTCCGTCCGCCAGAGAGTATTTGGACGCAGTCCTTGATGCCATAAAACAAAACCGCATGCTCAGTTTCGATTACGAGGATTATTGGGAGGATCCGATCAATGTCACGATACAGCCATATTTCGTAAAATTGTTCCGACAGCATTGGAAAGTCATCGGGCCTCTTGAGAGCGGCAATAGCAGAACTATCCGGTCATACGCTCTGGACGCGGACAGAATGAAGAATCTCAAGATCCTGGAGAAAAGGTTCACGTATCCCAAGGACTTCAGTCCTGAAGGTTTTATGGCAGACAGCATTGGCACGGCAACCTTCCCGTCGGGAGCAGCGAAGCCGAAAAATGTCATAATTCTTGTCTGGGCGAAATACAATTTCTATCTGAAGCACACCCCTCTGCATCAGAGCCAGAGGATGTTATATGACTGTCCGGAAGACGGCTACACCATTTTTTCATACCAGCTTCACACCACTGATGACTTTTATCAGGAAATCTGCAGGTATGGCAACTTCATGGAAGTCCTTTATCCCGACAATGTCAGAGACGAGATGAAGAAAATCATCAATGGCATGAGAGACGAATATGACGGCATTTCAAGGGCGTCCTGCAAATTGAAGGTCCCGAGTGTCGAGGAACTCTTGAAGATGTAAGTTTTCGCTCCTTTCATTGTATATGATACTACAAGAGAGATTATTTTGAAAATTTCAAATAAAAATGCCATTTTTATGTAAGATTTGCCTCCTTATGATGTAAATAATACAGGCAAATGACATTGACACAAGAATGACATTGACATATAATACAAATATGAAGATTCTACATACATCTGACCTGCATTTGGGACATACGTTATATTCGTATGACAGGACAGTCGAGCAGACCGGCTGCCTCGCCCAGATAGAAAACATCATCAAGGAACAGAAGCCGGACGCATACGTCATCAGCGGCGATGTCTATCACACGACGTCACCCCAGACGTCAGCGCAGGAGATGTTCATGCATCATCTCATGACAGTCCATGAGATTGCACCGTCAATGAAGGTCATCGTGACAGCCGGCAACCACGACAGCAACAAGATAGAGATCACCGACCCGCTGTGGAACCTCGTGGGAGTATCCATCGTGGCATCCATAAAACGCAACATTCTCCAGGGCGAAGACAGCGATGAATTTCACAGGCAGCTTTTCGAACGCCATATCTTCCCCATCATGAGGGACGGCAGCACCGTCGGCTACATTGTCGCCATACCTCACTGTTACCCAGGCAATTTCCCGGCCGTGAAAGCAGACCTGCCCAGGGAAGAAAGAATGAAAGAGTTTATATCCCTCCTGCTGGAGGAAGTCGGAAAACGCAATAAAAACGGGCTTCCGGTGGTCGTGATGGCCCATACGGCAGTAAACCGGATTTCAGGAGAGAAACCCGACGCCGTCGGCCAGGACCTCGACATCATAGGAGGAATCGATATGGTCAATGCAGATGTTTTCGGCACAGGCTACGACTACATTGCGCTCGGCCATATACACAATCCGCAGAACATCTCAGACAGGATCCGCTACAGCGGCTCTCCCCTGCCTGTATCTTTCGACGAGGACTTCCAGCACAGCGTTTCGATCGTGACCATCAATGCCCACGGCGACACTCCGGAAGTGGAGACAATCGACATTGACAATGCGATGCCGGTCATTACCATACCGGAGCAGGACAGGACCAGACGCGGCGAAGTGAAGTCCCTCAAGTGGGATGAGGCATACGAGGCGTTCAAGAAAATGGACCCGGAAAAGGCCTGCTATGTACGGCTCAATGTCACTGACGACGGGACCATTCCGGTCGAGGCGAAAGACAAGGCCGCCAAAGTTCCGGAGCAATGCCATATGAAGGCGAAGTTCTGCCTGATAAACAGAGTGAAGAAGGTCAATGAAAAGGACAGCAGAACTTCCGGGGAAATAAGGATCAGCACAGCAGAACTCGGAAAGATGGGGCCTTACTCCGTGGCTGAACTCTACCTGAAGGAAACCGGACAAGAAGGCATTGACGAGAATATCCTCGCCCTGCTGAAAGAAACCATTGACGAAGTTATGAAATCTGAAAAACACGACTGATACCATGAAACTGAAGAAACTGGACATCACCAACATAGCGTCGATCTCATCCGCGAGCATCGACTTCACATCCGCACCGCTGTCGGACTCCCCTATTTTCCTCATCTGCGGCGAGACCGGGAGCGGAAAATCCACCATCCTGGATGCCATATGCCTCGCCCTGTACAATAAGACTCCGCGTCTGACGAACGGCAACAAGACAACTGAAACGTCCTACAAAGAGGGAGGGCAGGAAATCAGCATAGTGTCTGTAAATCAGCTGCTCAAGAAAGGAGAGAAGGCAGGCGGAATAACACTCCTGTTCGAGGGGGCGGACGGTTCCGACTACACAGCCGAGTGGAAATGCCGTGTAAACCGCAATGGAAAACTGGAAGACGAAGACTGGTCCATAACCGACAGCAAAGGCAATACGAATAACAAAAGGGGCAAGGCACGCATTGACAAGATGACCGAAATCATCGGACTGGACTACGATGAGTTCTGCCGCACGTCAATGCTCGCCCAAGGGCAGTTCACCCAGTTCCTGAAAGCCGAGAGCAAGGAGAAGTCGGAGATTCTTGAGAAAATTACCGGCACTGAGATTTACGCGAAAATCGGAACCCTCATCCATAAGAACTCACTCGACGCGAAGGAAGCCTATAAGGAGGCGAAAAAGGACATCGATTCTGTCGTTCTTCTCTCGGCAGAGGAAAAGAGCGCTCTTGTCAATGAAATAAAACAGACTGGAGACGACATTGAAAAGAACAAGTCCGCATTGGCCCTGCTCGGAAGCCTGCTGAAGGCTTTTGAGGCTGTAGAAGTTGCAGAAAAGTCCATAAAGGACTATGAAGAGACTCTTGCAGATGCGAAGTCGAAGTTCTCTGTCCTCACCAATGACATTGCCTATGGCAAAGCCGAGCTCGACAAGAAAAACGACATTGCCGGAGACCTGGCGAAAGACATTGAGGCTCAGAAAGTTCACGCCGACATGTTCGCGAATGTCCAGACCATCGAATCGCATCTCGTGAATGTCACGAAGCAGGGAAACTACTGCAAGAAACAGAAAGAGGTTCTAGAGAATGAGAAGAGCGCTCTCAAAGCGTCACGGGCACTTTTCGCCGAACTGGAAACGAAGAAAGCCGATGCCGAAAAGACTCTTGACAGCAAAAGAGAGGCTGTAACGGAGGCCATTGAGGCCAAGATGACGCTCAAGCCTGAAGATGTGGAGAAAGAGAGACGCGACATTGGCAAGGAACTGAAACTCATCGGCGATGCAGGCACTGCCTACGCTGTCATCCAGCAGAAAGAAGATAACCTCGCCACCGGGAAGTCCGAACACAAAAAGGCAGTAGAAGAGATTGAGGCAGAGCGTGTTGCACTCAACGAACTGAAGGACAAGTCGAAGACAGCCGATGACGCCTATAAGAAATGCCTCGACTCATATAATACGCAGGCTATGGCAATAAACCAGGCTTCAATCCGTCTTAGGAACTGGCTTCGTGAGACTGGCAGCGACATCTGTCCCGTATGCCATACGAAAATAACATCACTCATCTCCGAACAGGAGCAGAACGATCTTCTCAAACCTGCAAAAGAGGCATTGGAAAAGGCGGAAACGGAGAAACGGAAAGCAGATGAGGCATCAGTCAAAGCAAGTACAGCGTTCAATACCAGACGCAAGGAGCTCGACAATTCCAAAAGCAGGATCGGCAACGACGAAAAGACCTTGGCAGGACTCAAGGAAGCGTTCGTCAAAAATTTCTCTTCATTGGGTATAAAAGTCAATGAAGGAAACATCAGGGAAAAGCTCGAGGAGGCCAAAAAGACGCTGGACGCGCGCAAGGAAGTCAATGAAAAGGCCATAGCCGCTGTCAATGAAAGGCAAAAGGCCGTGGACAACGCAACTGCAGACAGGGACAAATACCAGAGCGACATCTACTCTCCTATCGTATCCGACTACAACAGGAAGAACCTGGAGATTCAGAAAATCAGCAGCAACATTGACAATGCCAAGAAAATGATCTCTGTGGCAGAGAAGTCCGCATCGGAGTCCCTTCTGGCGGCAGATGGCCTCATCTCCTTCCCTGACTGGAAGAAGGAATGGGAATGTGATGACAAAAGCTTCATCGCGAAGCTCAAGGAGAGTGCCAGAAAGTACAATGACACCCTGAAAGAATATGACAAGGTGACCGTAGAGATGAAGAATCTCAAAAGCAACATCGCATCCGCATCAGATGTAAGGGAAAGAATCATCGCGGCCAATGGGGACTTCGTTTCCGGGGACATCGTACCGGAAAAATACGCCGGCAACGCCATCGTGGAGTGGGGTTCATTGGAGAGCCGCATCAGAACGGCTCTTGAGAACATCGACACAGCACGCAAGTCCAAAGAACTGAATGAGAACACCTTAGAAAACGCTTATGCTGAAGACGGAACCCTGCCTAAGACTGCCGTAGAGGTCAATGCACTGAAGAAGACTGTCGAATCGGACAATCTGGACAAGTCAGAGCACCTCGGCAAGCTCAAGACTGTCATTGAGGATGATGACAGGAAGCATGACGAGCTTAAAAGCAAGATTGACGCGCTTAACAGGGCCGGCAAGGTCAATGCCAGATGGGAGACTCTGGATGGCCTTTTCGGAGGCACCGACGGATTCACGTTCAAGAAGATAGCCCAGAGTTACATCATGCAGGACATCCTCAATCATGCAAATGCATATCTGAGAAAGATCGCCCCGCGTTATGAATTGACGGCACAGCCGGGCTCACTCGTCATCCTGGTAGAGGACAATGAAGACGGCGTGGTCCGCTCAGGAAACACGCTTTCAGGAGGTGAAGGGTTCGTGATTTCATTGTCATTGGCCCTGGGCCTGTCCAGCCTCGCAGAGAACAGCATCAGCGTGGATACACTCTTCATTGATGAAGGATTCGGAACACTCAGCCAGGAGTGGCTCAACAGCGTGATGTCTGCATTGGAGAAACTGAACTCCTCCAGCGGCAAGCACGTCGGCATCATCTCCCACATAGAGGACCTCCAGAAAAGGATCCCTACCGTGATAGAGGTCAAGAAAAAGAACGCCACCACCAGCGAAGTCTTCGTCCGCGATGCACAATCTTAGTTCAATGATTTCCAGTCGCCGCAAGGGACTTTCACGGTTTTTGTCTTTTTGCCGCAGCGGACGACAATGCTGTCAGAACCGGATGCGTTCAGGATATAGACGCTCTTTCCACGACTGGGCACGTCAATGACGGCATTGTCCTGATATACGGCGATTATGAGTTCCTTATCGCTCTCCGCCTCGATGACAGGGTAGCCGAGCTCAGGATGATGCGGACGGAATTCGCTCTTGAGCAGAGTCTCACGATGATCGGAAGCGAACTTCATCCATTTTCTCATGACGTCAAGCTGTTCTTGCGGAATGTTCCTCAGCATTGTCGAGTATTGTACGACTCCGAAAATGGAGTTGATGATCGCTCTGCCCACATTCTCCGGAGTTTCGGAAATGTTCCATTCCAACATGTCTGAATGAACAGCCGTAGAACCGCTTGTCAGCCTGAGGGAGGCGATTCTCATCCTGTTGTCTTTCGCGTTGCCCGGGCAGTCTGCTGCACGGAGCATATTGCCATACTGCCTGATGGCCGGTCCGATGTATTGCTGCCTGAACTCCAGGAGAATGTCCGGCTTTATGGCCTTCAGGGCTGATGAAACTTCCTTCATCAGCACGTTCACGGCTTCGCTCAAGTTCATGATGTCCCGTCCGGCATAATTTTCTTTCACGGCCGGGTCCTCTCCATGGAATCTGAAACTGTCGATAAAATCAAGTTTAAATCCGTCCAGATTCCAGTCTTTCAAGGCATTGACATACAAATTTACAAGATATTCGCGAACCTCAGGGAAACGAGGATCAAGAACGCTGCAGCCCATGCCATGTTCGTTGTAGAGATATTTTCCCTTAAACTTTGCGTATGCCTCGCTGTTGAATCCGACATAAGGTACGCTGTACCAGATCATATATTTCATCCCGAGTTTTTGCACTGCGGCGACGTGTGAGGCCATGTCCGGAAATTTCTTTGGAGTCGGTTTCCAGTCCCCGCAGAAAGCATAACCTCTGTTTCCGTCCTCTGTTTGCCATCCGTCGTCGAGAATCACAGTCTTCATTCCGAGCTCCGCCGCAATACGGCACTCCCGTTCAATCGCTTCGGCATTGACGTCCTGGTGGAACTGGTACCAGCTTGAATACAACGGCTCAAATGCGGACTCATTCACAGGAAACGACTCGTAGCCATTCACCCGGCTCATCCAATCGGACGCCTCGCGGATGCTTTCCGACCAGAATACAGGTCGCTTGTCAAGCAGGATTTTAGTTTCATAATGCTTTGCCGGGGCTTCACTTTCCCTGAAGAATCGCAGTTCAGAACAGATTGCGCAACCTTCTTCCATTATTCCGAGCACTGCATCTACCTTGCGGAGCACCTCTGAGCAGGCGATTGTCAGGCAATTCGTATTATTGTCATCAAAATACTCATATAGAGGCATCCTGTAGGCGAGTGAACTGCTTGCATTGGTGTGGCCCCAAAACGGGTCGAGATGGGTTCCGCAATAGACATCAGGACTCCAGAAGTTGAAAACGCCTTTCTGAGGAAACGTGAAATAAACATTGAAGCTTGCCGGCGCGCACGGCTTTGGCGCATCCATCGATATGCTGATTATCTCTTTCTCTCCATCATTTTCCAGAGATGCGGTAAATTTCCAATCTCCTGGATTATCAGAAACAATCACAATTTCATCCACGAGCGAACTGTTCAATACGGGGGCTACAATTGTTCCCTTGGAAGCGCAAGGATTGCCCGTCCAGGTGCTCTGGGCGTATGATACGCAAAAAGACAGTGCCGATAATGCAATTGCGAGTATGTGTCTGTACATATATAAGGTTACTATTTAAAATTTTGTCAGTTATAACTTCTGTTAAATCAACGTTTGGTGGTTACTACCCTCGCTTGAAGCTGTCCATCAGTATTTCCTCCTAAAACTTATACTCTTCCCAAAGTTTGTCCGGACTGCTCTTTACCATAAATTTTCCCCGTGCAGAGTTGAATACGCAACCGAACCACTCTGGTGGGATGAGTTCCGTACCGTCTTCGAGACAGGCTCCAATGAGGTCTCCGCGTTTGACCTGTATGTAGTTGTATGCGGGATTATAACGGGTATATGTGTAGCCTCTGTCAAGTGGAATCAATACTTTTCCTGTGTTGTAATCGATTACGCCAGAGTGTTCTCCGTCTGTGACATAGTAGTATTTTTCTTGATGGGGTTTGCAATCGATGTAATGCATGTCCGGGGAAATCATCTCCCTCCCGAGCGAATCGCACACTCCCGAGTATTCGCCTTTTTTAACACTGAAGCGTTTTGATGAGCTGACAAAAAGTAACTTGGTGTAGAGTCTTTCGCGCGGAATGATTTCGGTTCCGTCGGTGTTGAAGACTCCGTAATATGTGATTGTCACGCCATTTTTGTTTTCATAGACTGAGGCTCTGATTTTTTTCGATTTGGGCATATATTTACAATACCGGTAACCACGGGACGCCGGGATGATAATTTTCCCGTTTTCATCAGTAGCTTGCGTAAAGTGGTTTATGTGAGCACGATAAAACACAAAGCCGTCCGGGTCTTCATATCTGCGGGGAATTGTAGGGTCTGAGGCCGGGTCATACTCATCTTCCTGTGCCCAAGCACTGACTCCTGACATTCCAATAAAAAGACAAACAGCAAAAAAGAATTTTTTCAAAAAGCCCCAAATATTCATAACGCAATTATTTTTCAGACTCACATGATTTAGTTTTTTTTTCCAACTTACAAAAATAGACAATTCCCCCGACTATCCATCATACTGACTCCTGAGTGGAATGTTAATTCTGGGGAGCGTCGTTGTAAGCCCGATATTCGCCTTTGGTGACATTCAAGGTTTTCGGGAGCCAAACCTTGTAGCGGGTGGATTTGTCCCAAGTATTGCCTGCGGATGCGAAGTCGCAGAGATGAATCTGGCGAGTCTTGCCGTTGCCTTCCAGATCTGCTCCGGCTACCATCGGGGCTGTAAACGACATCCACGCGAAATCGTTGCCTTCTGCCGGGGTCAGGGCGACGCTGCCGTCCTCTGAAGATTGGATTACCACGCATTCATCCACGAAACCGTCATTGAAACGGGAATCCCTTGCAAGCACTATAGGACCGCGCACAATAGCCTGATGCCCATTAAGTTCCAACAGATGCGGCGTAAGGTCCAGCGACAGTTCGATGCGGTCGCCTTTCTTCCATTTGCGGTCCACCTTAGCATATTCACCGGCGGAAAGATTGTCAAGACTGATGTTCAATGTATCAGAGCCGCTAATCAACCTTGCCTTCGTCGTCTTGCTCCATTCAGGAATCCTCAGCGCCAAGGTGAATTCTGCCGGTTTGACCGGAGAGAGTTCTATAGAGATGTTTCCGGAAACCGGATAATTTCCACGGACGCTGACTTCCACGGAGTTGCGTTTGTCAATGGAAATCTCCGCCTCGGAATCTCCATAATGGTTTATCTTGAGACAATCCCCTTCTGTGAGATATGCGAGAGACGGAATCATCGCGAAGGCACGGGGACCATTGGCATTGCAGCAGTTTATATCCATATGGCATTGCTTCTCCCCTTCTACTCTCCAGCCTTCAAGCGGGGTATATTTGGCAATCTGGCTGCCGTCACACTTCATCGAACCGAGAATGGCGTTGTAGAATGTCTTCTCGATCTGGTCTGCATAGCGGGAATCTCCGCAGAATTTCAGAAGTCTGCTGCAAAGCTGCATCCAGGTAAATCCGACGCAGGTCTCCATAGTGTGGTATGTCGGAACGGTCTGCAGGGCTTTTCCACCGTACCAGCACTCAATCGAGCTGCCTGAACCGGCAATATTGATTTCTTCCTCGATTATATGTGAAACACTCTTGCGCACAGCCTCGTAATAAGTTTCGTTTCTGGTCACTTTATAGTATTCGAGGAGTCCCTCGTAGCAGGACATCATTTCGTATGCCTTAGCACCATTCTCGTATGAAAACCATTTTGTATCAGGATGCGGAAAGCGCAGAGCTACAGGCACATCGGAGCGGCTCACCAGTTTCGGGCCATCCGGACTTTCCCACTGAGAGACAATGTCCGTCGCGAAATCCAAATAGCGTTTGTCTCCGCTGATATTGTACAGTTTCATGACCGGTTCAAGTACGGAAGAACTTGCCATTCCACGATACAGTCCACATTTTACGATCTTTACGTTCCTGGATTTGAGCTGTGAGATGAGGTGGTCGGCTACACGCGATGCAGCAGCAAGAGCATGAGTATCTCCTGAGAGTTCGTACCACGAGAGCAGTCCCAACATTGTATATTTCCTTCCCCAGATGTCCCAATCTTTCAGCTGAGCTTAAGGAGCATAGTTTCCGATGTAGCCGTCAGGGCTCTGAGTTTCAATGATATGTCCGACAGAAGCAGCGATCTTTTCATATAGAGCCGCATCACCGGTGTAGCGGTAAGTCTCGATTGCGCCCAAGGTCCATTTTCCCCAGAACTCACTTTGCCATCGCCATGTCTCGTTCCTGTGACGGAAAGGCTCCACAACGGCATCTACATCCTGTTCCATAACGCGATGACTGATGCAGTCGTCGATTCTTCTGCCTACATATCCATCTATTTTCACCGACTTCACTCTCAGTTCCGCAGTCTTTGCATGGCTGATATTTCCTCCTGCACAGATCGAGCAAGCGAAAATTGTGAACAATGTGCTCAAGACAAATGCCCTGACGCTAAGATTTTTTTCCATACCTAAGAGCCATTTAAATTTTGGAGGGCCAAGATACGAAAAAAAGCCGAGTATCGGCAGTCTGACACATTAGAATCCGAAAGCGGTCAGCCACGGCGGAGGTGGCCAATCCACGGCCTCGGGAAGTGGGAGTCACCTGAGGGATACAAGTTCTCGCGGCAGCGAGGACGCAGGAGACGGTAGGAGGGCTGAACGGAGCAACGCGGAGTGAGTTCCGCCGTGACAGACTGCCTGTCGGAGGTACACTGGTCTGAAGAGCACATCGAAGACGGCAATGGTGTCAAGCGTGACGCATCGAAGCCCGTAATGATGCTCCTTATGCGTGAAGGCATGGGGCATGCGTCAAAGCACGTAGGCAGAATCGCCACTTTTGCCTACGTCATTGGATTCACGTGTGCAAATACGGCCTTTCTGCACACGTCATGCAGTTTTTGAACAGTCACGGGGGCAAATCAGGCCTTTTTGCCCCCGTAACAAAAATCACGTGATAAATAAGTCTAATTAAGCGTCTGCAAATACGGGCAATCACACGTAGGAACACATCAAGCTATGTCCTTACAATCTCGATTACAAGCAGCCCATGCTGCGATTTGGATACTACTTCCTATTTAGAATGCCTATCCCCACCCATCTCCAAGAGAAGGCGACTCAGAATCCTCAACTTGTCCGTGAAAACCCGCCTCTTTACGGACAAATCATCATTTTACTCAACTTGTCCGGAAAACACCACATTTCCACGGACAAAGTTGCTTAAATGCGGTCTTTACTCCGCGTGTGCAGCCCGCTCATATTCGTCGAGGGCGGCGGACATCAGTTCACGGCCTTTGGCGGCAATTTCCTCGCCTTTGGCATAATCGGGGATTGCGCCATAGGTATCGAAATTCATATTCACCACGACATCAGGCTTGTAGAGCTGGATGGACTGGCGCGCGATGGTGTGGTTCATGAGAGAGAATGTCCTCGTCAATATTGAATAATAATTGTCACCAGTCGGGATTCTCTCATCATTGACCGCATCCTCGATTTCTCTGGTCCTTCGGCCTATCTCAAGCACACCCTTGTAGGCCTTTTGCGCCTCATCACCCAGCATGCGTACACGGTCAATGAGCGAAACGCCTTTCCGCATGGCAAGGTCTCCTATCGTGTCCAGTTCCCCGGACCTGAACTCCTCACCTTCATTACGGACGTCCTCGAGTTCCTTGAGATAGCTCGCAATCTTCTCTGAGTCAATCTGATTCACGTCGAAGGCAACCAAAATGTCATGCCCGTTACGGACAGCCAGACTGAGCGGCATGGTATTGACAATGCCACCATCAATCAATGTGTGATAACCGTATTTGACGGGACGGAACAATGACGGAATGGAAATCGATGCCCTTATGGCATTGAACAGCCGACCCTCACTGAACACGACTTCCTCACCGGTATAGAGGTCCGTTGCCACTGCACGATAAGGAACCCGCAGGTCCTCGATATTGACTTCAGGGACTACTTTCTTTATCTCTTCTATCACCTTCTCCCCTTTCACGAGATAGCTTTTGCTGATCGACAGGTCCAACAGCGAGAGCAACTTGGCATTGTCCAGATTATACAGCCATTCCTTGAACTCATCCAGCCCGCCGGCAGCATAAACACCGCCGACCAACGAGCCGATAGAGCACCCTGCAACGGAAGTGATATTATATCCTCTGCTCTCCAGTTCCTCGATGGCGCCGATATACGCAAAACCTCTCGGACCACCACTTGAAAGCACCAATGCGACATCCTTATTCATTAACATGACTGTTTATTTATAAATTATGACTCTAATAGCAAAATGACCGAACCAAAGTTTTATAATTCATATGTAAATATAAGCATAATTCCCTAGATCTTAAAAGATTTGCGGAGTTAACTCCTGAAATATTATAAGAATTACGGAGTCTGAGCACATTCCGCATTGATTGATCCATCAAATTCATCAAGCGACAGCTCAGGATATTTTTAAAAATCACTTAGTAAGCATGAATAATAAGTTGGTAAAGATTTGTGAAGTATTTTCGAGGATAGATTTCTTTTCGAAGAAGGAGTGTACTGGACGTACACGACTGATGAGAAGAGGAATATAGACCGAAAAAACGAGTAAAGATTACCAAGTTATTTGTAATGATTACTTAACTTTGGCTATCGGAACGCAAATAGTTGTAAACTATAAAACACGGAAATATGATACCAGATTGGGCTAAAGAGCTGAATTGCAGCATTACGGTCTGCGACAAGAACGGGATTATCGTTTATATGAATGACCGGGCGGTGGAACAGTACAAGAAACATGGAAATCTTGTGGGAAAGAACCTGTTCGACTGCCACAATGAGCATGCGATGGGAATAATCAGGAAGCTGCTGGCAGAAGGCGGCACCAATTCCTACACCATCGAAAAGAACGGCGTACACAAGATGATATTCCAGAGTGCCTGGAAAGAGAACGGCGCCGTAGCAGGATTATGCGAAATCTCCATGATAATTCCAGCCGAGTTGCCTCATTACGTCCGCAGCACTCAATCTTAGTACGTTGCACCGGATGCCAGGCTCCAAGCAAGCTGCGGCTCTGATAGGCGGAAGGGCCGCGTCGAAGTTATAAAATTTCATGAAATAATTTTATTTGTATTTACGATTCAGTAGATGGGTTAAGAATATTTACTATTTTTGTTAACATGGACAGTTTCACTGATGTGGAGCGCATTGGCTAGAACATAGAAATGAGACAAATGACAAAAGAACAGAAATATCTTGACTTCGATCAGTACATCAGGCAAGGGGAACCCGCCCAAAAAGACAAAGCGGAGGCTTGGCGTGTCGCCATCGGACTACAGGCTGTAGATGGGTTGAAGACATCCGAATACCTTCAGCTTACGGCCCGCAGGAACATCGAAGGTGACATTACTATAGACGAAGCCCGTGATCTCCTGCAACAATACTATACTACCAGAACCGCACGTGATCGCGGCGATACTGACAATGAAGAAGCTGATAAGGTTTCAGTAAACATCACTAAGATATTATCTTCTGGAACATTCGATTTCAGTGCGAACGGCATCATATCTTTGCACCGGAGAATTTTTGACGGTGTATTCAAACATGCCGGAAGAGTTCGCGACTATGACATCTCGAAGAAAGAATGGGTGCTTGAAGGAGCGTCTGTCAGTTACTTGAATTGGGAAGATTTGCACCGGGCCTTGGAATATGACATCGCGCAAGAACGCGCATACAGTTACAAAGGAATCTCCCGGGACGAAATGATCGCCCACCTGACAAGCTTTGTCTCCGGGATATGGCAAATCCATGCATTCTGCGAGGGAAACACGCGCACCACAGCTGTCTTTACCATACAATATCTCCGTTCCGTAGGCTTCGACATCAATAATGAACTTTTCGCAAACCATTCCTGGTATTTCCGCAATGCACTGGTGAGGGCAAACTATAAGAATCTTGTGAAAGGCATCGACTATTCGCCTGTCTATCTTGAGCGATTTTTCCGCAATCTGCTTCTTGGCGAGCATTGGGATCTCAGGAACCGCTACCTTCACATTCATCCTAGCCCAGAATGGAGCATACAGCCGGAATTGTCCTCGAGTGCAGGACAAGCACAGGACAAGCTCGGGACAAGCTCAGGACAAGCTCGGGATAAGTTCCACACGGACAATCCAAACATCGCGACTCTGATTCGCATTGTTGGGGACAATGAATTATCCGTAAAAGAGATGATGAAGCGAATCCGGCTGACAGGACGTGACAATTTCCTGAAAGTCTATCTTTCTCCATCCATAAATGCAGGTTTCATACGCCCTCTTTATCCGGATTCGCCCAGGCATCCTCGCCAGAAATACCTTCTGACGACCAAAGGAATGATACTCTTGCAGGCTCTTTCAAAAAAAGAGGCACCCAATCTTAATGCAATGATAGGAATTCAATAAATCGAGGGAAATTACTATCTTTGAGGGTTTGGAATATACGGAGCGGGGAAGATTCCGCGCACCACATTGACAGAGAATAAGATAGATGGGAATAGAAATGAAGAATACGGAAGCGGGCAGGTGCCTGTTGTGCAAGGTGCCTAAATGCTCGGCAGCATGTGCAGTCAGAACAGATGTTCCTGCCGCAATGAAACTATACCGGGAAGACCGAATAGAGGAAGCCGCGCAGATGCTTTATGAGAACAATCCTTTCTCAGCAGTCACGAGCCTCGTATGTGACTGGAAGAAAAGCTGTTACGGACATTGCGTACTGAATGCGAGGAAAATGCCTATCGACTGGCACAGCATCGAAGCGGAGATCTCCATACCCTATCTGAAGAAAGTGCATCCACGTACCGGCATTGACAACGGGAAGAAAGTCGCCGTCATCGGCGGAGGTCCTGCAGGCATCACGGCCGCTCTGGGACTGAAGGAAAAAGGCTGCGACGTCACGATTTTCGACAAGAACGAAAGACCGGGAGGTGTACTGAGATACGGAATTCCGGAATTCAGACTGGAGCGCGAAATCATTGACCAGTATGACAGGATTCTGCAGGAGGCCGGAGTCGGCTTCGCCGGAGGAGCAGATGTCAATGCTGTGAAATTCAGCGAGATACGTAGAGAGTTCAACGCTGTCCTGATAGCCTGCGGCGCTTCTGTACCGAGAAGGCTGGACATACCTGGCGAGGAACATCCGGATATAATCTATGCCTTGGATTACCTGAAGAACCCGTCTGCTTATCGGCTGAAGGACAATGTCCTGGTCATCGGCGGCGGCAATGTCACGATGGACGCCTGCCGCACTGCCAAGAGAGCCGGCTATGACACCACAGTATATTACAGGAAGACGTTTGAGAACATGCCAGCCAATTCCATGGAGGTACAGGAAGCCATCAACGAAGGCATCAAATTCTGCCTCTTCGAAGTGCCTGTGGAAATCCGCGGAAACAAGGCTGTGATGAGAAAATGCGAGAATGTCGTGAAAAGTGACGGCAGGATAGCCACCAGAATGATAGAAGGAAGCGACCATGAAGTGGAGTTCGGGTCAATGTTGGTAGCCATCAGCGCAAACGTGGACTACAGCATATTCGGTGACGAAAAGCCGGAATTCACGAACGGATGGCTTACTGCTGACGAAGGGCAGCAGACCTCACTGCCTGGCGTATTTATAGCGGGAGACTACATTCTGGGACCGGCAACAGTGGTGGAAGCAGTAGAATCTGCAAAAAAAGCAGTAAAAGGCATTTCAGATTTCTTGAAAATTCAGTAAATTAGAGGACTGGTTCAATCCCTGTCGGAAAGAACCCTAAACAGTTAAAAGACACGATGATATGACACAAATTGACGACAAGACAACCGATGAAGGAATTGGCGGGCTGAACAGGTCATCAGAGCCTGTCATATCTTTTCATGACGCTGAAATCCTGAACGGCGAAAATCCGGTCATCTACGACCTGGACATGAACGTTTACAACGGAGATTTCGTCTATATAGTCGGAAAGGTCGGCACAGGCAAGACCTCCATAATAAGAACAATAATAGCGGAAAACCAGCTGAAGAAAGGTAGCGGAAAAGTCTGCGGATATCAGCTTAACGGCATAAAGGACAAGGACATACCTTATCTGAGAAGGAAAATCGGAGTCGTTTTCCAGGACTTCCAGCTGCTTATGGACAGGACAGTGGAGGACAATCTGATGTTCGTGCTGAAAGCCACAGGATGGAAAGACCGCGTTGCGATGACAAAGCGGATTGAGGATGTGCTCGAAAGCGTGGGCATGAGCAGCAAATCGCACAAGATGCCGCATCAGCTTTCAGGAGGAGAACAGCAGCGAATCGCCATTGCAAGAGCATTGCTCAATGAGCCCGAAGTCATTATCGCTGACGAGCCTACGGGCAATCTGGACAATGAGACTGCGGAGGGTATCATGAAACTGCTCACCGGCATAAACCACACGAGGGGCACTGCCGTAGTGATGGTCACGCACAACCAGTCAATTTTCGACAAGTTCCCGGGCCGGGTCCTGATATGCAAGGACGAGACCTGCAAAGAATTGAAATAGAGAACAATGACAAAAAAGGAAAGATACAAAGGAGTTGTCGGCTGGTTTGAAGAGAACATGCCGGTCGCTGAAACAGAATTGCACTACGACTCCCCTTTCCATCTGCTCATCGCCGTCATCCTGTCGGCCCAATGCACTGACAAACGTGTAAACATGACGACGCCGGAGATCTTCAACAGGTTCCCGGACCCGAAATCACTCGCAGAAGCATCTTTCGACGAGGTTTTCCCTCTGGTCAGCAGCATATCCTACCCGAGAAACAAGAGCACTCACCTGATAGGGATGGCCCAGATGCTTGTCAATGACTTCGGAGGCGAAGTGCCGTCTGACATTGACCAGCTCATGAAACTGCCGGGAGTCGGAAGAAAAACTGCCAATGTAATCGCATCCATCGTCTATGACAAGCCTGTGATAGCAGTGGACACGCACGTTTTCAGAGTATCGCACAGACTCGGACTGTCGGACGGAAAGACGCCTGACGCGGTGGGAAAAGAACTGGAAAAGAACATTGACAAAGACAAGCGGGCAATCGCCCATCATTGGCTGATCCTGCAGGGAAGATATATCTGCACAGCCCGCAAACCGCATTGCGAAGAATGCGGACTGACCAAATGGTGTAGAGAATTCAACATTGACGACAAAATCTGACAAATATGGATTCCATTATACATTTCACATCTGAAAACATATTCCTGATAGGCTCCATCTTAGTTTTCACGGCGATTGTCGTGTCCAAGACAGGAAGCAAATACGGAGTTCCTTCATTGCTTATCTTCCTGCTCGTGGGAATGTTCTTCGGCAGTGACGGACTCGGACTGGTGTTCGACAACTACAACCTGGCGCAGTTCCTCAGTATCGTGGCCCTGTGCATAATCCTGTTCACAGGCGGTCTGGAGACCAAGTACAAGGACATAAAACCGGTGGCGGCACCGGGAATCGTGCTGTCCACGGTCGGCGTCCTGCTGACTGTCATCATCACTGGAGCATTCATATTCTTCCTGTCCAGAATTGAGAAAATCGGACTTTCGCTGTCCATCGTGATGTGCTTCCTGCTCGCGGCAGTGATGTCTTCCACCGATTCGGCTTCGGTGTTCAGCATATTGAAAAACAGCAAGATGAAGCTGAAGGAGAACCTCAGGCCGATGCTGGAGCTGGAGTCCGGTAGTAATGACCCGATGGCCTATGTCCTTACCATCGTGCTGATACAGATAGCCAAACTCCTTTTCGACCCTGCGGCCGGAATAGAGGGCATCGACTATAGCCAGATGATACTCGGAGTGACCTGGACATTGACCAAACAGATGACTATCGGTAGCCTCACGGGCGTCCTGATGGGACTTGCGACCGTATGGTCTCTCACACGTATCAAGCTGAACAGCACTCCGTTGTACTCCATCCTGCTGCTTGCGGTCAGCATGTTCACATTCTCATTGACCCAGATGATACAGGGCAACGGCTACTTAGCAGTTTACATCGCCGGCTTCATCATAGGAAACAAGCCGATGAACCACAGAAAGGAAATTCTCTCATTCATGGACGGTATGACCTGGATCATGCAGATAGGTATGTTCCTCACGCTCGGTCTGCTCGTTAATCCTAAGGAGATGATGACCGTGGCGCCGATTGCGCTGCTTATCGGTCTGTTCCTGATATTCGTGGGAAGGCCGCTGACAGTGCTGCTGTGCCTGCTTCCGTTCAGGAAAATCTCATTCAAGGCCAAGATTTTCACGTCCTGGGTGGGCCTGAAGGGTGCTGTGCCGATTATTTTCGCCACATACCCGATAGTGGAAGGTATCCCGGGCTCGGAACAGATATTCAACATCGTGTTCTTCATAACGCTGCTGTCGCTGATGTTCCAGGGCATGTCAATCCCGAGAGTGGCCAAACTGCTTCACCTGGCATTGCCGGAAGAGAAGGAACCGGACACGTTCGGCCTGGAAATTCCGGAAGAAGCCGGAAAACTGCAGGACTACACGCTTTCCGATGACGATTTGTCCAACGGCAAGACACTCAAGGAGATACAGCTTCCCGACAATGCGAGGGTGGTGATCATCAGAAGGGACAGCCGTTTCATCGTCCCTGACGGACAGGTCGAGCTTCAGTCCGGGGACCAGCTGCTCATGATTTACGGAGAGGATGAGAGTGAAGAGCTTCCGAGTCTGAAAGAGCTGAAAGAAAAGGCGAAGAATAACATGAACAAAACAATTAAAGACTAACTTTGCGAAAACTGAACCATTATGGACGGAGTAAAAAAAATTCTTGTAGTCGATGATGAAGCGGATATATGCAACATCCTGAAATTCAATCTCGACAAGGCCGGATATGAAACAGCCACGGCACTTTCGGCAGAAGACGCATTGATGAGAGGCATCATCGGCTATGACTTGGTGCTCTTGGATGTGATGATGGAAGGCATTTCCGGTTTCCAGATGGCTCAGATGATGAAAAAGAATCCGGAAAGTGCGAAAATCCCAATCATATTCATCACTGCCAAAGATACCGAAGAAGACACGCTGAAGGGCTTCGACCTCGGCGCTGACGACTATATCGCAAAACCTTTCTCCGTAAGGGAAGTAGTATCCAGGGTCAATGCCGTGCTCCGCAGAGTGGGCTCCGCATCTTCCGATCCTGCGAGACTTTCGTACAAGACGCTCACGCTCGACCTGAACGGTAAGAAAGCACTTGTGGACGGAAATGACACCGAGCTTACCAAGACGGAGTTTGAAATACTCAGGATTCTCGTTTCCGACATCGGGCACGTTTTCACAAGAGATGAGATTCTCGGCAAAGTCTGGCCTGACGACGTGGTAGTCTTAGGCAGGACAGTCGATGTGAACATCACCCGCCTCCGCAAGAAACTCGGCAAATACGGGAACAACATCTCCACGAGACACGGCTACGGCTACTGCTTCGAGGACAAGCAGTTACAGTCATGAAACACAAGTTCTCCTCCCTTGCGTCGAAACTGTTCCTGACAGTATCGATATTGTTCCTGTCATTCGCATTGTGCTTCATCTACTTCCAGTACCAGAGGGAGAAGAATTATCGGATTGAGAGCCTGAACACGAGACTGCAGGACTGCAACAATGACATCCACGACTTTCTCGAGACGGATTCCACCATTTTCCGGAACTACATAAACCGCCTGAAAAACGAGAACATACGCGTGACGATCATGGACATTGACGGAAATGTCCGGTACGACAGCGGGACAGAAGGCGGCTCTGAACTGGAAAACCATCTGGACAGGGATGAGATAAGTGACGCGCTCAAGAACGGAAGCGGCTATGCCCTGCAGAGAGAGTCAAGGACATTGGGCGGACAATGGTTCTATTCAGCCACTTTATTCAAGGACAATGGTCTGATAATCAGGACTGCGCACATCTATGACGTGTCGATGGGACTGATGCTGGCTTCCGACAGGAACTATTTTTTCCTTGCGCTTGCCCTGTCTCTCAGCCTTCTGTTCATCTTCTACGTGTATCTGTACAAACTGCAGCTCAACATCAGCCACCTGAGGGATTTCGCGGACATGGCGGAGAAGAATCAGGACATCCGGAATGCGGACATAACTTTCTCCAACGACGAGCTCGGAGAGATTTCCCGGAACATCGTACACCTGTATGCAAAACTCCAGAACAGCGAGGATGACAAGACGAGGCTAAAGCGGCAGCTGACACAGAACATTGCCCATGAACTGAAAACGCCTGTCAGCAGTATTCAGGGCTATCTTGAAACCATCATTGACAATCCTGACCTCGATGAGACGACAAGAAACGATTTCCTGGAAAGATGCCACGCGCAGAGTGAAAGGCTCGGCAATCTGATTTCCGACATCACGCTGCTTTCCAAGATTGACGATGCCTTCACCTCATTCTCCACTGAGGAAATAGACGTGGAAGCGATGCTCCAGAACATCAGGAAAGCCACAGAGCTTGACATGGAAGCGAAAAAGATGAAATTCCTCATCCTGATAGCACCGGGCACGACAGTCCACGGAAGCCAGCAGCTCATCTATTCGATTTTCAGAAATCTGACGGACAATGCCATCGCATACGCCGGTGAAGGCACCACCATCACGGTCCAATGTCTCAAGGAGGAAAAGAACAAGCTCTGGTTCAGTTTTTCTGACAATGGGGCAGGTGTTCCGCCTGAGCATCTTACGCATCTGTTCGAGAGGTTCTACCGCGTGGACAAAGGGCGCTCGAGGAAATTGGGCGGCACCGGTCTCGGACTTGCCATCGTCAAGAATGCCGTTCTGCTGCATGGGGGCACGATAAATGTCCAGATTGCCCATACCGGCGGCCTCGACTTCCACTTTTCATTGAACAAGTAAGTCGCCGATTCACAGATTATTCCTTGGCGAAATGCTTGGAGGCACGCAGAAGATGCTGTAGCGAGCTTGCTATCTCGTGGGTTTCCTGAAGCAGATTCAGATAGACATAGGAGACAGTGATGTTTTCCTTGGATGTCTGCATCCGCTCTATCTGGCCTTGTCTGGTAGATGACAGACAGCTTTTGAACTCCTCACATTGCTCGCGGAGCTTGTCAGAGTCAGTATAATTCTCTGTGGAGATTACCACGACCGCCCTTTTGAGCAGGTAGAGCAATGTATCCCGGAGAGGAAGGAATTCCTTGATACGGTCCTTTTCCAGCGGCACGAAACTGTTGTCGATATGTTCTTCGCACGGGTCACAGATACGTCGCAAACTGTAAAGCATATCCTCGCAGCTGTTCACGCCCAGGTGGAACCAGGTGCTCTTCTCAATCGCCACACCAGGATCTATCCGGCGCAGGCCCAGCATTTCCTTACGCCTGCGTTGCTTCAGTTCCTGTCTTTCCTTCCTCATGGCGGACTCGGCTTTCTGGAGTCGGCTCAGGTCCTCGGAGATGAAGCCCTCTGTAACATTGAGATAATTAACATTGACAAAATCGAGGAACTGGCTCTGGCCCTGACGTATATGCTGAGTAAGAAGACGGAGAGTCTCGGCATTGTCCTCTGAGGTAATCATCTGATTGAAAACGACATCCCCTTTCTCCTCTGCCTGCTTTTTCTTGTATTTGATGTTGCTGCGTACAAGGAGGACAATCGACAGGGCAATGAGGATGGACGCCATGGTCAGACCGCCGAGCGACATGGCCAATGCCACTAAGAAGCAGAGGATAAATGCTGCTCCGGCTGTAATGAACCACCCGCCTATGACTGAAATCACACCTGTAATACGGAACACGGCGCTCTCCCGGCCCCAGGCCTTGTCAGCAAGTGAAGAACCCATCGCCACCATGAAGGTCACATAAGTCGTGGAAAGCGGAAGGGTCAATGATGTTCCGAGAGCGATGAGCAGACTGGATACCACAAGATTCACCGTCGCCCTGATTTCGTCAAAGGCCGCACCCTGAGGAAGGACGACATTTTCATTGTCAAACCTCTTGGCAAACCATCTTTTCACGCCGTTCGGAACCAGTTCTGACAATGCAGAGGCCGTATTGGTACTAAAGCGCACCAGGACTCTGGCCATCTTCGAGGAGCCGAACATCTCGTCTCCGGCATCCTGACGGGCAAGGTCCACGGAGGTCTTCACCACATTGAAAGCCTTCTTGGAAGTGGCGAGGGAAATCACCATGATCAATCCCGCAGCAATCAGGAAGAGGACAGGCGTATGGGCAGGACCGTTCAGGGAATCCATCATGTAGCCGGCCGCGTCACCACCTGCATTGGCCGAATAATCCTGGAAAGAGGAGTAGCCGGCCAGCGGAACGCCTATGAAGTTCACAAGGTCATTGCCCGCGAAAGCCATCGCCAATGCGAATGTTCCGGTGAGGACAAGTATCTTGAAGACATTGACTTTCAATGCAAAGAGGACCTGGGAAAGGACGGCTGTTACGACGAAGCAGATTCCGCAGATGGCCCACGAATGGGTGTTTATCCACTCGTGTGCAGCATCGCTTATGAACGATACGTTTCCAAGTCCTTTGATCAGCATGAAATAGATGATGGCGGTGAATGCCAGGCCACCGAAGATGCCGATTTTCCATTTAAGGGAGTTGTTCCTGTAAACGAAGGTGAAGAGTGTCCGCGAAATGTACTGGACGAAGGCTCCGACCACGAACGCGATGGCCACGGAGACGAAAATCGCCATGATCATCGTGAGGGCCTTACTGGTATTCATCAGGTCAGCCACGTGAAGCGAAGGATCTCCCGCCACTTTCATCAATGCCAACGCAAATGTTCCTCCGAGGAGTTCAAACACCATTGAGACAGTCGTGGAAGTCGGCATGCCCAATGTATTGAAAATGTCCAACAGGACAATGTCCGAGGCCATCACTGCCAGAAAAATGAACATAACGTCCTGAAAGGAGAAAAACGAAGGATGGAAGACACCGTTTCGGGCGACTTCCATCATACCGTTGCTCATGGCCGCACCTGTGAAAATACCTATTGCGGCGATTGTAAGAATTGTCTTGAACTTGGCCACCTTGGCGCCGATGGCAGACTGGAGGAAATTGACAGCGTCGTTGCTCACGCCGACCATGAGGTCGAAAATCGCGAGCACGAACAAAAACACCACAAACCCGAAATAAATTGTTTCCATACTTTACCTTTTTACACGGTGCAAAGATGGATTTATAGTGTTATACAGCAGTTTCGCAAATGTTAAGAAATTGTTTAATTTCCCTGCTCAGCCTACATCGGGGAGAGTATCTTCTTGTATTCCACGGGAGTCACCTTGAGGAACTGACGTGCATACAAGTCCCAGTCATCCAATATCATAGAAGCAAGTGTGCTTCCTGTGTACTTCAGATGTGCGGCAATCAGCGAACGGAGTTCCTCACGGTCTGCGTCATCTTCCAGAAGCGTAAGCTCTATCATATCCATATTGCAGTAATAGTCGAAGGAGCCGTCCGGATCCCAGACGTATGCGATGCCGCCGCTCATTCCTGCCGCGAAATTCCTTCCCGTCTTGCCGAGCACAACCACCCGTCCGCCGGTCATATATTCGCACCCGTGGTCACCCACGCCTTCCACAACTGCCGTGATTCCGCTGTTCCTCACGCAGAAGCGCTCGCCTACCGCACCATTTATATAGAGTTCTCCGGATGTGGCACCGTAGGCGATGGTATTGCCGGCAATGATATTGTCCTCGGCCTTGAAATCCGTTTCCGGTGATGGAGTAAGGATTATCCTGCCTCCGGAAAGGCCCTTGGCCACATAATCATTGGCATCACCTACAAGTTTGAAAGTCAAGCCCTTGCACAGGAACGCGCCGAAGCTTTGGCCTGCAGAACCGGTAAACTCTACATTGATGGTGCCGTCCGGCAATCCTTCCTGGCCGTAGAGTCTGGTGATTTCGCCGCTCAGCATTGCCCCGACACTTCTGTCGGTATTGCGGACAGGAACTCCTATGCTGAGTTTGTAGCCGGAAGTGACTGCCGGTTTGAGTACCTGCATCAGTTCCATATCCTTCACGCCTTCGAGTTTGTGCTCCTGAGGCGTGGTGAATACCCTGGCATTGTCCTTACAGCTTTCAGGGATGTAGAGGACACGGTCGAGTGAGATTTCATTGGCCTTGGACCCTTCAGGATACGAGCGTTTCTTGAGGAGGTCAGCCCGACCGATTACCTCCTGCATTGACTTGTAGCCCATATCCGCGAGTCTTTCACGGACACTGCGGGCGAGGAAACGGAAATATGTCACAATCTGCTCCGGCTTTCCCTTGAAGCGCTTGCGCAGTTCAGGATTCTGTGTGGCGATTCCGACAGGGCAGGTGTTCTTGTTGCAGTTGCGGCATACCATACATCCTTCCGCCACCATCACGGCCGTGCCGAATCCATATTCTTCTGCACCCAAAAGCGCCATGAACATCACGTCACGCGAGCATCTCAGGCCGCCATCCACCTGCAGGCGGACTTTGCCTCTGAGGTCGTTCATGACCAATGTCTGCTGTATCTGGGCAAGGCCGGTCTCCGCAGGGCTGCCGGCATGCTTGACGCTGCTTGCCGGGCTTGCACCGGTTCCGCCGTCCGCTCCGCTTATCAGTATCACATCAGCTTTGGCCTTTGCGACGCCGGCGGCAATCGTGCCCACACCAGCCTCAGAGACAAGTTTTACACTGATCCGGGCATGGGAATTGACATTCTTGAGGTCAAAGATCAACTGCGCGAGGTCCTCAATCGAGTAGATGTCATGATGAGGAGGAGGCGATATCAATGTGATTCCAGGTATGGAGTGGCGTGTCCGTGCTATGAGCTCATCTACCTTGAAGCCAGGCAACTGCCCGCCTTCACCAGGTTTTGCGCCCTGGGCCACCTTGATCTGGATTTCATCTGCATTGACAAGATAATATGTATCCACTCCGAAACGTCCTGAAGCGACCTGTTTCACCGCACTTCTTGTGCTCGTTCCGTCCGGACGTATCCTGTTGCGCTGCGGGTCTTCCCCACCCTCGCCGGTATTGCTCATTGCCCCGAAGCTGTTCATTGCCAATGCGATAGTCTCGTGGGCCTCCTTGCTGATGGCGCCGAACGAAATCGCTTCAGCCACGAACCTTTTCATTATGGACTCCTCCGGCTCGACTTCATCTATCGGAATCGGCTGTCTGTCACTTTCGATTTCCATAAGGTCGCGCAGGTTCATCGGATGGTCATGGTTCTCTTCTGCCACACAGAACTGCCTGAACGACTCGTAATCATCATTTCGCACTGCGGTCTGCAGCAGTTTCACCCGTGAAGGTTCCCAGCAATGCCTTTCTCCGTCTTTCCTCCACGCATAGTTTCCGAAGTCCTCCAGATGGTCAGTGGCGGTCTCTACCAAAGTCTGCTCCTCCTTCATTGAGAACGCCTCGCTATGTGCCCTGGTCACATCCCGGGCAATGTCATCGATGGTAATGCCTTCTATCTGGGAGATGCCTCCGCCCATGTATTTCTCGAGCAATGATGAACTTACGCCGAGTGACTCGAAAAGTGCCGCACCACGGTAACTTCTTATCGTAGAGATGCCCATCTTGGACAGGATTTTCAGCATTCCCTTGTTTATGGCCGTGATATAATGCTCCTCAGCTGACGGATAGTCGAGCTGTACCGCATTGTCAGACACGAGTTTGTCGAGGATGGAGAATGCCATATACGGATTCACGCCGCTGGCTCCGTAGCCTACGAGCAGGGCGACATGCATCACTTCGCAAACCTCGCCGGACTCCACGATAATCGCGGTCTGCCCTCTCTTCCTGCAATGTATGAGGTGATGATGCACCGCTGACAATGCCAGGAGTGACGGTATAGGAGCGTGCTCCGCATCCACCGCCTTATCACTGATAATCAGATAATTATACCCGGCATCCACAGCTTTTGCAGCATCTTTGCAGAGCTTGGAGAGGGCGGCCTCCAGTGCCTGCGTTCCGCCTGACACTTCGAAAAGCATCGGCAGAGTAATGGTCTTGAAGCCCTTGTATCTCAGGTTCCTGAGCGTTTCCATTTCCCCGTTGGTCAGAATCGGGGATGTAAGTTTCACCACTTTGCACAGTTCAGGAGACGGACTCAGAATATTGCCCTTCACGGCGCCTATATAACTCGAGAGCGACATCACTGCCGATTCTCTGATAGGGTCAATCGGAGGGTTGGTGACCTGGGCGAATTTCTGCCGGAAATAATTGAAGAAACGCTGCGGCTTGTCAGAAAGCACCGCCAGCGGGGTGTCGTCCCCCATCGCATAAATCGGCTCGGCGCTTTTTACCGCCATCGGCATCATGATTCTGTCAATGTCTTCTTTTCCGTAGCCGAAAGCGTGGAGTTTCTTGGAGTATTCCGTGACACTCTGCTCGACTTTTCTTCCGCTCTTTATGTTCTTCAGGATTATACGGCCTGCATGAAGCCAGTCGCCATAAGGATGCTCTGATGCCAATGCATCCTTGATGGTGTCATTGTCAATGATCTTTCCCTTCTTGGTATCCACCATCAGAATCTTTCCAGGGTAGAGTCTGCCCTTGGACGCGACGGCCGACGGAGTGATGTCACAAACTCCTGTTTCAGAAGCCATTACAAGCAATCCATTCTTGGTGATGAAATACCTGCAAGGTCTCAGTCCGTTGCGGTCCAGCATTCCTCCAGCATAACGCCCGTCCGAGAAAAGGATAGTGGCAGGGCCGTCCCACGGCTCCATGAATATGGAGTGATATTCATAGAAGTTCTTAAGGTCCTGACGGAGCGGATTGCCTTCGCGGTAGCTTTCAGGTATCAGCATTGACAGTGCATGCGGGATTTCCATGCCGGCGCGGGTAAAGAATTCGAGCACATTGTCAAATGACGCACTGTCGCTCATTCCCGGCTGGATTATCGGGCTGATATTTTCGCTGATGCTGCCCAGATTCGGCGCCTTGAGAACTGATTCACGCGTTTTTATCCAGAGCCTGTTTCCGCGGATGGTATTTATCTCCCCGTTATGGGCAATGTACCGGAACGGCTGCGCCAGGCTCCACGTCGGAAATGTATTGGTCGAAAAACGGGAATGGACCATCGCGATGGCGCTTGTGAAATACGGGTTGGTCAAATCCGGGAAATAATGCCTCAGCTGCATTGTCGAGAGCATTCCCTTATAGACCAATGTCCTGGTGGACAGGCTGACCACGTAGCAGGCTGCCTTGTCTGTGATGGAAGATGAAAGGACTTTCCTCTCTATTCCCTTCCTTACCAGATAGAGTTTGTCCTCCAATACTTTGGGGTCGTCGCAGCCGGTTATGAAGATCTGCCTGATTTCCGGCTCGGTGGCAAGCGCATCCTTACCCAAGATGGAACTGTCCACCGGGACTTCCCTGCTGTGCATGACCTCCAGGTTGTTCGCCTCGACACATTCGTTGATGATTTCAGTGAAACGGGCATTGTCACTCGGCTCTTTCGGCAGGAATATCATTCCTACGCCGTAACGTCCTTTTTCCGGAACAGGGATACCGTTGAGCAGAATGAACTCATGTGGAATCTGGACCATGATGCCGGCACCGTCTCCCGTCTTGGAATCAGCTCCTTCCGCCCCTCTATGGGCCATATTTTCGAGTACGGCCAGACCCTTCTCGATAATGTCGTGATACTTGCTGCCGTTTATGTTCACAACAAGTCCGACGCCACAAGCATCTTTCTCATATTCAGGAGAATACAAGCCTTTTTCAAGTTCGTTTTTCATCTGTTTCCTATGTCTTTAGTTACCTCACTTGCCCGCCCCTCGAATTATTTCTGTCGTACCGCTGTTACTGCTGTTTCTTCTCGTCAGAATCGCCGGCAATCTTTTCTTTTACGGTATTGACACCGTTGGTCACTCCTGCCTTGATCTTCTTCTTGGACTGATAGAATTTGGTAGGGTTGATTTCGGCGATGGTGCGGTAATAAGCGCGGGCCCAGTAGTTGCACAGGCCGATTCCGCCTGACTTGCCCTTGAACGGCCACACGTCGAGCACCTTCATCGTATCATTGTCGAAGAACACGTAATAGAATGTGCCATAGTCAGTTCCCTTGTTCAGTTCACCAGCGAGAATGACAAGTCCGAGACCTTCTGCCGGCTTGATGTCCAAGTCCTGAAGTTCGAATTCGGCATCCTGTTCTGTCAATGGCTTAGGCGTGTGGTTAACCTTGAGTTCGCTTTCGTCGATAGCACCGATCTGGTTGATGACATTGTCAATGTCCACATAGACAATCTTCTTTTTCAGCCTGTCCTCAAGCGCGAGGATGTACTTGTCCGGCTCAGTAAGGAACAGATTGTTGATTTTACCGAAAGCATCGATAAATTCGCTCTCTGTTTCATTGGCCGCGACCACTTTCACCGGCGCGAAATCGATTCCGTAGAACCTGACTTCACTATAATCGTCCAAAGTCTTGACTTCCTGCGCCATAGACATAAAACTGCCTGCAAACAAAGCAACTGCTGCAAATAGAATCTTTCTCATAAACTTTTATTTGTTTTCTCTTTTGTCAATGAATTTTACGGGCTTGCGGCTCATCGGCGGGAAAATGATTTTCGCCACGTTTTCCGGAGTATCGAAAACCACGCCCGGAGCCACACGTACCTTCGCCCTGAATATATCCTTTATTTCTTTTTCAAACCTGTCGGACGGGGTCAATGTCCCGACTCTGACCACTACGTCATCAGTACCGAGTTCGCTCGTATCCACTTCCACGACATAGTTCTTCACCTCCGGGATATTGTCGAGAATGTCGAACAATGCCGGCGGATAGAGCGTGGTGCCCTTGAATTTTATCATCTGCTTCTTGCGGCCGACCACTGAACTTACCCGCACGGTATTTCTTCCGCAGCGGCAAGGCTCGTCATAATGATATACCATATCCCCGGTCTTGAATCTGAGCAGCGGCATTCCGGTCACGCCAAGCGTAGTGATGGTCACTTCGCCCGCCTCACCCGGTCCTACCGGCAGATCATTGTCATCCAGGAATTCGACAATCAACAGTTCAGGCTGGAGATGGCCGCCATTGAAATACTGGCAGTCCGTGAACGAGTGCTGCATCTCAGTGGATGCATAAGTGGTATATAACTGAAGTTCAGGCCATTTCGAATGAATAACCTGTCCCAATGTGTTCAGTTCAAATGTCTTCGGATCGCGCAGCGCCTCGCCGATGCAGACACATTTTTTCATTGAGCAATTACGGTAGTCGATGCCGTGTTCCTCCGCAAATGAAATAAGTTTCACGAGGAATGACGGCACTGCCATGCCAACCGTCGGATGTATTCTGGAAATAGTGTCCCACTGTAGTTCCGGGATGCCGTTGCCTACCCTGACTACGCCCATGCCCAAGTCCCTGGCCCCTAAGAAATATGCCAATCCGGCCATGAATCGCCTGTCGATGGTCACCATCTCCTGCATTATGTCATTTGCCGTACAGCCCGCCGTCTGAAATGAAAGCTGTTCATTATAAGCAAGATGCTGAAGATCAGCTTCAGTTTCCGTAAAGGTCACTGGATCGCCCAATGTGCCGGACGTGGTGGCATAGTCGATGACTTTGTCCGGTGTGACGCACATGAAATCCGGACCGTAAAGCTGGAGGTCCTTCTTCGTAGTTACCGGAACATTGCGCAGATCCTCCAATGTCTGTATCGTGAACGGATTGATCTCGTGCGCAGCAAACATTTTTTTATAGAATGGAGAATGGCTCGACAGATACTCGAGCGCCTCACGAAGTCTCCGTTCCTGATACTTCTTGATCTCCGCCTTGGGCAGAAACTGTATTTCCGGATGCTTTTCCAATGTTCAGTTGTTTTTTCCCTCTATATCTTTCACTATCTCCAATCCCCTCATCTCTTCCGACACAAACTTCAAAATTAGAAAAATTTCCGGCGATATCAAACAGTATGAAGAAAGATTGCTACAATGTGATTACTTTATATTTAGGAACGAGTGCCTTCATTATCACCCAACCGATGAGGTATGAGGTTGCACAGACACAAAAGATGATGAAATAGCCGGCCGGCATTCCACGGAAACCGAGGAAAGTCATATCCGTGACCTATTGCGAGTTTGCCTAAATTGCGTTCCAAAAACGGATATTCAATAAAAACGTTGGCGTTTAGAAGAAAACACTATACCTTTGCAGACGAACAAGAACCAAAAATATAATAAAAAGGTTTCAAAAATATGGTACAGACATCAAGCCAAAGCACTGTAAATAAGATAGAAATGAGGCTTAGAGGAAAAGGACGTGGTTCGATAGTCTTCCAACAAGACTATGCAGACTGCGGAACACCATCAGCCGTGAAGTCAACATTCCATCGAATGTACACCGACGGAATGTTGGTGAGGTTGGCTCATGGCATTTATTATTACCCCAAAGAGGACAAGGAATATGGACTTGGTATCATATACCCATCTGTTGAAGACATCGCCCAAGCTATAGCCAAACGAGACAAAGCTAATATCGTACCTATGGGAGCATATGCCTTGAACCGTCTTGGATTGTCCACGCAGATGCCTATGAATGTTGTGTTCCTGACCAATGGCGCACCACGTAGGATAAAGATCGGAAACGGACGCGGCATCCTGTTTAAGCATTCTTCTTCGGGCAAGAACTTTGCTTATAAATCAGAGCTGATGATGCTTATTGTAACAGCCATGCGCACCATAGGCGAAGAAAAAATGACCGAGGAGGAACGCAACTTGCTTGTCGAACAAACAAGGAATGTAAGCGACAACGATTTCAATCATGATATTAAACTTGCCCCTGCATGGGTGCGCAAGATACTAATTGCACGATGAAATTCATAGACATACCAGAAGATAGACAACGTGAAGCTATCAATACCGTAGCATTGCAGACCGGATTGCCGCCGTCAAGCATCGAAAAGGACTGGTGGGTAACGCAGGTATTGAAAGCCCTTCATACTTTGCCATATGCAGAACATATTGCTTTCAAAGGAGGTACAAGTCTTAGCAAATGCTGGAACTTGATAGCCAGATTCTCCGAAGACGTGGATATTGCACTCAGCAGAGAATTTCTTGGCTTTAGCGGTGAATTGTCGAAGACTCAAATCAGCGACAGACTACGTCGCGCCGCCTGTTCTTTCGTAAGAGAGAAGATGCAGCATGATGTAAGGAAGGCTTTAGTGGATTTGGGTTTACGGGCAGATACCTTTTCTGTGAATGTTGCAATCACATCAGTTACAACAACTGACCCAGAGATGATAACTATAACTTATCATAGTTTGTATGAGGTATCACCTTATATAAAGAATACGGTAAAGATAGAAATCAGCGGTAGGTCAATGATGGAGCCGATTGAGAAAAAAGCTATAAATGCCGCTATTGACGCCCATTTCAGCAAAGCACCATTTGCAGAAAAGCCATTCGAGGTGAACGCTGTCATCCCCGAGCGAACTTTCCTTGAAAAGGTTTTCCTGCTGCATGAAGAGTTCAAGAAGAACGAGGTCAGAGTGGAGCGTATGTCTCGCCATATATACGATTTGGCAATGATGATGGATTCTGAAAACAAAATTGCTGACCGTGCAATTCACAACGAAGCCCTATATAAGGCGGTACTTGAACATCGCAGAAAGTTCATCGGACTTAAGGGATTCAACTATGATGAGCTATATCCTGCCACATTATGTATCGTGCCCAACGAGGATATTGCAAGACTATGGCAAGATGACTATAAGTTCATGTGTGAGCACATGATTTTCGGACTGGTGCCTTCTTTTGATGAACTGATAAGCAAGTTGTCAATGCTCAACGACAGAATTAGACAGTTAAATTACCGAAAGGCATGAACATAAACTAACTCGGCGAGGATCGTACTTTTGCGCCAAATCGAAAAAACATCAGAATGAAAGGCGTATTGAAAGTATCGAAAGAGCAGGTAATCGACGTGCATGGAAAACGTTTTAACACGCACGGGGAGTTACATTGCATGGAAATGACCATTAGTAAAGACCACGTGGCAGGAAAGCCCTGCCGGGGGGAGACTGTCTTAAAAGTATCTGATTGACAATCAACTCAGAGGTCCGGACTC
>OHBX01000049.1_pt1 | contig 79429 bp, 72 predicted proteins | sample 1577441 | NCBI WGS metagenome assembly OHBX01 (sample SAMEA3879561, study PRJEB24766) | human gut metagenome | biome: human-associated habitat; feature: feces | place: USA | collected 1985/1987 | reverse complement strand
ATGCTGTTCGGTATCAATCAGGGCTGCACTTATGAGGACATAAGGATAGAGCACATGAAACGTATTCGTGAAATGGAATACTGTTCGGGCTTTGCTATAGGCGGTCTTGCGGTAGGTGAGCCGACTGAGGTGATGTATAACATTATCGAAAAGGTCGAGCCTTTTATGCCTAAGGATAAGCCGAGATATCTTATGGGTGTTGGTACGCCAACGAACATAATCGAGGCTGTTTACAGGGGCGTGGATTTCTTTGACTGCGTAATGCCGAGCAGAAACGCACGTCACGGAACGCTGTTCACATGGAACGGAATTATGCACATCACTAACAAAAGGTATGAAACTGACCCTAGACCTATTGACGAGCACTGTGACTGTCCTGCTTGCCGCAATCACAGCAGGGCGTATATCCGTCACCTGTTCAAGTCTGAGGAGCAGTTGGGCGGCAGGTTGGCTGTTATGCACAATCTGTATTTCTACAACACGCTCATGGAGAAGATAAGAGATGCTCTTGACGAGGGCAGGTTCGAGCAGTTCAGAAACCAGTACAGCTCGCTGCTTGCGTCAAAGTGTGAGGACTAACAAAATATAACGGCGGACGCTGTTTTCGGAAAATGCAAAGATATTGTTTTGTGTTTTTCGGGAACGGCGTTTTTTTGTTTGGTAGTGGGGCGACCACATGGGCATGGATATGTTTAGAGAGAGTGAGGGGTAGTGCGGGCGACCTAAGGTCGCCCCTACTGAAGAATTGGATATTTAATATGTGTATTACGGAAAACGTAAAAAAGATAAGTGGCGTCAAGGGTGTTGTCAACTACATTTTTATAGGGGGATAATATGAGTATTTTTGAGTTGTTTCTTACTGCCTGCGGACTTTCTATGGACGCTTTTGCGGTATCGGTCACCAATGGGCTTTGCGTCAGAAAGGGGAGAGTCAGGGGAGCATTGATGTGCGGCATCATATTCGGTTTTTTTCAGGGGATAATGCCTGCTATCGGTTATGCGTTGGGTATGAATTTTGCGGTATACATCGAGAGGTTCGACCACTGGATAGCTTTGATACTGCTTGGGTTCATAGGGTTGAACATGATATGCGGTTCGGGTGATGATGAGATCCAGACAGGGGGCAGGCTCACTTTCGGGGCGGTGTTGGTGCAGGGATTTGCGACCTCGGTGGACGCTCTGGCTGTTGGGATAAGCTTTGCGGCCCTTGGTGTAGGCATTGTGCGTTCGGCGGCGTTTATATGCGTTGTTACGGCGGTTTTATCATTCTGCGGATTCATGCTGGGGCATAGATTCAGCGGAAAACTCAAGAACAAGGCTAGGATTGTCGGAGGCGTTATATTGATATGTATAGGGCTGAAAATATTCGCTGAGCAGACTATATTTGCTTAAAATATTTTCTGTATTCATACAAAGATGTATTGTATAGATATCTTTGTGAAATTTAATTTAACAAATACAGGTGTGTATGTTCATAAACAAGCCATAATATGAGTGTATAATAAATCTCATGATTTTTAGACAAGTGTATAAATTTGCGATTGATGTACAAACTTGCGATAAGTGTACAAACTTATGATAAGTGTAAAAAATGAGTGCATGATGACAGACAAGTTTATGGAATGTCGGAGGGAGGAAAGGCTTATTTATAGCGTAGAGATATGAAAAAGCTTTTTGTTTTTGATCTTGACGGAACGCTGGTGAACTCCATTTACGATCTTGGGGACGCTATGAACGCTGTGCTGGAGAGATACGGGTTTCCTGTGTTTGGGTATGACACATACAAGCACTTGGTGGGAAACGGTACTTTAAAACTCGTTGAGCGGGCACTGCCTGAAGATATGAGGAGCGAGGAGAACATTAAGAAGTATCATGCTGAGTTCTCTGAGGAATACAACAAGAGATGTTTAAACAAGACAAAGCCGTATGAGCATATCTGCGAGGTGCTTGAAACGCTGCGTGGAGAGGGCATCATGACGGCGGTAGCGTCAAACAAGCCTGACGGTTTTGTAAACTACATTGTTAGAAACATTTTCGGCGAAAAGGATTTTGACCTTATCGTCGGCAAAAAGGACGGTGTTCCGACAAAGCCTGCACCTGACATAATCTATAATATACTTGATACGCTGGGTGTGAGTGCAAAGGACGCTGTGCTTATCGGCGACTCTGACGTGGACGTTATAACGGCAAAAAATGCGGGCCTTGACTGCATTGGCTGCGTATGGGGGTTCAGAGGCAGAGAAGAGCTTGAAAACGCAGGTGCGAAGTATATTGCGGAAGTTCCGCAGGACATAGTGAGCATTTGTCACGAAATAAACAGGATATAATTTAGACGGAGGATCTATATATGGGTTTTGTAATGGCTGATTTTTATAAGAGATTTGTTGACGAAGAACTTGACAGCGAGGGCAGACTGAAAAGCTTTAAGCTTGACTTGCCTGAGAATTTCAACTTCTCATATGACGTTATAGACGAACTGGCAAAGAACGTGCCTGACAAGGTGGCTATGCAGTGGGTCAATGAAGATGGCGAGGAGCACATCTTCACTTACAAAGACCTTTCTGAGAAGAGCAGTCAGGTAGCGAACATGATGCAGGCTCACGGCGTTAAGAAGGGCGATTTTGTTATGGCTGTTCTCAAGCGTCACTATGAGTTTTGGTTCTTGGCTTACGGTCTTATGAAGATAGGTGCTATTCTTGTGCCTGCTACTTGTCAGCTGAAAAAGAAGGATTATGTTTACCGTTTTGACGCTGCGTCTATATCTTACATCGTGGCAACTGCTGAGGACGATGTTCCTAATCAGGTGGATTCCGCTCTTGAGCAGTACAGCGGCATGAAGGAGAAGTTCATCACTCACGGTGCTAAAGAGGGTTGGATAGACTTTCTCAGCGAGATGGACAAGTATCCAAAGACTTTTGAGAGGATCGAAACACACGTTACAGAGTCAATGCTCATGTATTTCAGCTCCGGTACTACAGGTTATCCTAAGATGGTACTGCACAAGTATTCACTGGCTGCGGCACACATCATCACTGCTAAGCACTGGCATCACCTTGACGAGAACTCACTGCACCTGACTGTTTCTGAAACAGGCTGGGCTAAGTGTGCATGGGGCAAGATGTTCGGTCAGTTTATCTGCGGTGCGACAACATTCGTATATGACTTTGACAGATTTATCCCTGCAAACGTGCTGAAAGTCATTCAGGATTACAAGCTGACTTCATTCTGTGCACCTCCGACAATGTACAGATTCTTCATCAAGGAGGGTCTTGAGAACTATGACCTTTCTTCACTGAAATACAGCTGTATCGCAGGTGAGGCTCTTAACCCTGAGGTATTCAACAAGTGGTATGAATACACCGGTCTGAAACTTATGGAGGGCTTTGGTCAGACTGAGGGTGCTGTGCTTATAGGTAATCTTTACGGCATGGAGCCTAAGCCGGGTTCAATGGGCAAGCCTACACCGCTTTACAACATCGGTATCGTTGACAGCGAGGGCAAGCCTGTAAAGGTCGGCGAAACAGGTGAGATAGTTGTTTACGCTAAGAGAGGCGAGAACCCTGCACTGTTCAAGGAGTATTACAGAAATCCTGAGGCAACGGACAACGCTTGGAGATTTGGTATGTACCACACAGGCGACACGGCTTACATGGACGATGACGGTTACTACTGGTATGTTGGAAGAACTGACGACCTTATCAAGGCATCTGGCTATCGTATAGGACCTTTCGAGATAGAGAGTATCCTTATGGAGCACCCTTCTGTACTTGAGTGTGCTATCACTGCGGCTGACGACGCTATCAGAGGCAAGGTAGTAAAGGCTACTATCGTTCTTGCAAAGGGCTACACTGCGTCACCTGAGCTTGCTAAGGAACTTCAGAACTATGTTAAGCAGTCAACTGCTCCTTACAAGTATCCTCGAATCGTTGAGTTCGTGGACGAGCTGCCTAAGACTATCAGCGGTAAGATTCGCCGTGTTGAGATAAGAGAGAATGACAGCAAGAAGAATAAGTAAGATATACAAGGCACGTTTCCGTGAGGGGACGTGTCTTTTTTATGGAAAAAGAGTTGACAAATATTTGTTTTTATGGTATTATGTAATATCAACCTGAAATATGGAAAATTATATTATAGGAGAGATATTATGAAAAATAGCTTTAAAAGAACAACGGCAGCTATACTGGCGACAATGATGATAGGTACAGGAATGTATGTGCCGACTCTCGATCACTATAATCTTTTTTCTCAAACATCAGTAACCGCAGAGGCGGCAAGTGTAGGAAAACCAACGGGGTTGAAATCAAAGACCCTTTCCAACAGTAAGATAAAACTCACTTGGAAAAAGGTAAAAAGAGCGAGTGGCTACACTGTGTATATGCGTGAAAACGGCAAATACAAAAAGGTAGCAAACTGCAAGAGCAACACCTACACGGTGAAAAAGCTGCCAAATGCCTCAAGAAAATATTTCAAGGTAAGGGCTTATAAGACCGTAAAGGGCAAGAAGGTATACGGTGCATATTCCGCAAGTTGGAACACGGCGACAAATCCGCAGGCTGCAAAGGGACTGAAAGTCAGCAGCGTTTCTTATGACAGCGTAAATCTAACATGGTCAAAGATAGGCTGTACAAATTATCGTGTGTTCCAAATGATAAATGGCAGCTGGAAACAGGTAGCTACAACAAGCAACACATCATATACAGTGAACGGTCTGAGCGAGGGCACAAGCTATCAGTTCAGGATAAGAGCCTGCAAACAGGATTATCGTAAGGTAAATCATTACGGAAAATATTCAGCAGCGGTTACAGCGACTACTGCAAAGAGCAATAGGATTACGCAAGCTGATATAGATGCAATGAAAGAAGAGCTTACAGCATATTCAAGAGAAAAGGCAGAGTATATAAAAGAAAATTACAAAAATTTTAACGGATATGGTGAAAGATATAATACCTTAGACGAGTTTTTCGATTATTATGCAGAAGATTGCACACCTCAAAATTCAGGCTACGATGATGTATATACTATTCCTTTTGGAGAAACTGATATAAGTGAAGTAACTGATATGTTTAAGGGAAAACTTGATTTTGAATATAATGAGAGGAATGACGTTTATTACGTTGTGTATGTGGAAACTTGCCCGAACGGACACAGAATAAATTCAAAACCTTGCTGGGCTATCTATTTTCTTTACTAATAATGGACACATATAGCACAATTTCATGGAAATGTGTTGACTTTCGCACATTTCAGGTGTATAATAAAACTGAAAATAGATAAGAAAATGTACAATGCTCTTATGGGTGTTGTGCATTTTTTGTATCATATGGTTATCCTAATTGTGAGGTGAATGTTTTGCAGGCGGTTTATGAATATCCCCCTAAGCTGTCGAGGGCGGAGAGGCAGGTCAAGGCGGCTCATGATATTGAAGAACACAGAAAAATGCAGAGAAATATGTATAAAAATATCCTGCTGGGGCTAGTTATTATCATTATAGGTGCGGTGTTTGCAAGAGTTGTTTTTGCCAAGGTGCTGCTTATACTGCTGGGGGCGTGCAACTGCTCGGTGGGTGGACTTATGTACTGGTACTACTCGCTGTCACGGGACGCTGATGTTTACACGAGGATATATGAGGATCACATTGAACATTCACAACGTATGGGGCTTTCTAAAAGCTATCTGCATATTTGTCTTTACTATGACGAAGTGGAAAGGTCTTATCAGACGAATAAGGGCAGGTTAGTATGCGTGCTGAAAAAAGTGGAGAGATCAAGCTTTGTGATAAAGGACAAAGAGGGCAGAGAGAGGGTTTTTGTGCCTGAGGACGGTATGCTGGCTCTCAACTTTCAGGATACTAAGGGAAAGCTTGTGCTTATAGATGATTTTTATGAGAAGATAGGCTATCCCCACAAAGAATACAATAAGATTGAGGACGAGGAGGACGATTATTACTCCGAGGAGGATATGAAGTGGGACAGGCTGCACAAGCATGGTCTTTAAATGTAAAATTTTTATTAAGCCCTTGAAATGTGGGGCAGAATGTGATAACATATTATTGTATTTAAACACTTAAAACACTATGACCGAGAGAGTAGTTTTGCTAAGGGTTTGCAGAGAGAGGCTGCGGCGTGTATGCGTTTTCTGAAAGCGGCTTTATATCCTGACAAAATGAAGTTCACTTGCGAGTGGTCATGCCGAATGAGAGTAATCTTTAGTAAGCGTGAACGTGTGTCTGCGTTAAGGACGGAAGAGTGTTGGCTCTTTACTGATAGGTGGTATAAACAAGAATTTCAAAGTCTTGTCCTGTTTAGTCGGGGCAGGGCTTATTTTTATAGGAGGATCAGTAATGAAAGAACAGTTGAAAAGCATTGACGAACGTGCGAAAGAGGAACTTTCCCATATTGACGACGCCAAGCTGCTGGAGGATTTCAGAGTAAGATTTCTTGGCAAAAAGGGAGAGATAACTTCCATACTTAAACAAATGGGTAAGCTTTCCGCAGAGGAAAGACCTGTTATCGGTCAGCTTGCAAACAAGGTAAGAGCTGACATCGAGAACGCTCTCAACAAGCGTAAGGAAGAACTTAAAAGCAAAATGGAGCAGGTAAGGCTCACAGAAGAGGCTATAGATGTTACACTGCCGGGCAAGAAAACAAGGATAGGCAGACCTCACCCTCTGAACGCTACTCTTGAAGAGGTAGAGGAAGTGTTCCTTGGCATGGGCTTTGATATTGTGGACGGCCCTGAGGTAGAAACAGACCACTACTGCTTTGAGGCACTGAATATGCCTAAGTCACACCCTGCAAGAGATACACAGGATACATTCTACATCAATGAAAATGTTGTTCTGAGAACGCAGACTTCTTCCGTTCAGATAAGAACTATGGAGAAGAGAAAGCCGCCTATCAGAATCATTTCACCTGGCAGAGTTTATCGTTCTGACACAGTGGACGCTACACATTCACCGCTGTTCCACCAGATAGAGGGCCTTGTTATTGACAAGGGAATAACTATGGCTGACCTCAAGGGTACTCTTGAGCTGCTTATGAAACGTCTTTATGGTGAGGACACTCAGATAAGACTGCGTCCGCACCACTTCCCATACACAGAGCCTTCTGCTGAAGTAGACCTTATGTGCTTTAACTGCCACGGCAAGGGCTGCTCAATGTGTAAGCAGGAAGGCTGGGTAGAGCTGCTGGGTGCAGGTATGGTACACCCTAAGGTACTTGAGGGCTGTGGAATAGACCCTGAGGTATACAGCGGATTTGCATTTGGTATCGGTCTTGAAAGAATAACAATGGGCAGATACAACATCAACGATATGCGTCTGCTTTATGAGAACGATATGAGATTCTTAGAGCAGTTCTGATGAACGATGTTATAATGCAGAGCAGGCTTTACAGAAAGCTTGTGCCGTCAAAGGCTAAACTTGTGGCGTCGGCGGCTCTCAGCACACTTATGGCACTGATAGTAGGCGTTGGCGGTGGGTTATCGGTCATGCTTGTAAAAGAACAGCAGAGTGCATGGGATATGTTCGTGCTGAGTGCTTTTATGATAATTTTTCTGGGTGTTTTGCTTTTTATCGGAATAAGAGGATTTAAAAGGCAGGTAAAACAATACAGAGGGAACCTTGCAAGGCTGGAGCAATTTGACGCACAGGATATGCTGGCACTGGAAAGCGAGATAGAGGGCACTGAGTTCAAATACAAGACCTTTTATCTGCTTGACAGATATATGTATGTGCCTAAGGCTAAACTGCTTATAAAATATACGGATATTAGAGAGTTCAAGACCATAGTTCACAGCACAAAGGGTGTCAATGACAGCATGAAAGCTGAGATAACTGATAATTTCGGGATAAAATATACTGTGAACATAAAACAGTGGAAGGATTTTTACATTTACAGACCGCTGTTTCTGAAGGACTTGGACGAGAAGATACAAAACTGCGGTAAATGATAAGATTACGGAGGAATAATAAATGGATTTGTCAATGAAATGGCTTGCAGACTATGTTGACTGCGATATGCCGATAAAGGATTTTGTTTCCGCTCTGACGCTCTCAGGTTCAAAGGTAGAGTGTTTTGAGCAGGAGGGCAAGGATATTTCTAACGTTGTTGTGGGCAAGGTGGTTTCTATCGAGCGTCACCCTGACTCTGACCATATGTTCATCACTCAGGTAGACGTGGGAGAGGACGAGCCTGTTCAGATAGTTACCGGTGCTCAGAACGTTCACGAGGGAGATTTTGTTCCTGTTGCAAAGCACAAGTCATCTGTTCTCCATGAGGGCAAGCAGGTAAAGATAACAAAAGGCAAGCTGAGAGGCGTTGCGTCAAACGGTATGCTTTGCTCACTGGGCGAGCTTGGACTTTCTGTTCACGATTTCCCATATGCTATCGAGGACGGAATCTTTATTCTTGGCGATGACTGCGACAAGACTGTAGGCAAGGATATACATGAGGCTATTGGATACAATGACACAACTGTTGAGTTCGAGATAACTTCAAACAGACCTGACTGTCTTTCTGTTATCGGTCTTGCAAGAGAAACTGCGGCTACTTTCGGCACAGAGCTGAAAGTCAAGAAACCTGAGTTCAAGGGCATTGACGGGGATATCAACGATATGCTCAAGGTAAAGATACACAACACTGACCTTTGCAAGAGATACATGGCCGGTATCGTAAAGAATGTAAAGATAGGTCCTTCACCTCGTTGGATGAGAGAAAGACTGAGAGGCTGCGGCGTTAGACCTATCAACAACTTTGTTGATATCACAAACTATGTTATGCTTGAATACGGCAGACCGATGCACGCTTTTGACCTGAGATATGTTAAGGACGCATCTATCAACATCAGAAACGCTAAGGCAGGAGAAACTATCACAACTCTTGACGGCGAGGTAAGAGAGCTTTCAGAAGAGATGCTCGTTATTGCTGACGCTGAAAAGCCGGTTGCAGTAGCAGGCGTTATGGGCGGCGAATACAGCGGTATCATGGACGATACAACAACGGTGGTATTTGAGTCTGCTTGTTTTGACGGTGCGAGCGTAAGAACAACTGCCAAAAAGCTTGGCATGAGAACTGACGCATCTGCAAGATATGAAAAGGGTCTTGACCCACACGAGTGCTACGAGGCTCTTATGAGAGCTTTCCAGCTTGTTGAAGAGCTTGGTGCAGGTGAGGTCGTAAAGACTTACATTGATGAGAACTATGAGGACGAAACACCTAAGACGGTGGATTTCGACCCTGAGTGGATAAACAGATTCCTCGGTACTGAGATACCTGAGAGCGACATGGTGGAATATCTCACAAGACTTGGATTTGAGATAAAGGACGGCAAGGTAGTTTCACCTTGGTACAGAGTGGACATTGCTTGCAAGGCTGATGTGGCAGAGGAAGTTGCAAGACTTTACGGCTACAACAAGATTCCAAACACTATCGTAAGAGGCGTTGCACAGGCTAAGCTCACTGAGGCACAGAAGTTTGACAGACAGATACAGAGATCTATGCTTGCTATGGGTCTTAACGAGATATCTACGTTCTCATTCATTTCGCCTAAGTATTTTGACAAGATAAATCTTCCTGCTGACTCAAAGCTGAGAAAGACTGTTGTTATCACAAACCCACTGGGCGAGGATACCAGCGTTATGAGAACGACTATCATTCCGTCTGTATGTGAAGTGCTTGCAAGAAACTACAGCTACCGCAACCCTGAGTGCTATATCTTTGAGAGAGGCAATGAGTATATCCCTGTTGAGGGCGAGGTACTTCCTGTTGAGCCTGAAAGACTTGGCTTTGGTTTCTATGACACTGAAACAAAGGCTGATTTCTATGACATCAAGGGCGTTGTTGAGGGACTGCTTTCAAAGCTTGGTGCACAGAAGGTAGAGTTTGAGAAGGCTACAGCTGAATGCGGTTTTGACGAGTTCTACGCTTTCCACCCGGGAAGAGTTGCTGTTGTTAAGGTAAACGGCGAGGAGATAGGTATTTTCGGTGAGCTGCACCCAAGAGTTCTTGAGAATTATGGTATCGACACAAGAGCTTATGTGGGCAAGATAAATGTTCCTGAACTTATGGAGAACTGTGTGGCTCAGAAAACATACAAGCCGCTGCCTAAGTATCCTGCTACAACAAGAGATCTGTCTATCGTTTGTGACGACAGTATCCCTGCGGCTCTCCTTGAAAAGACTATAAGCAAGGCTGTAGGCTCGATACTTGAAAAGGTAACGCTTTTTGACGTTTACAAGGGCGAGCAGATCGAAAATGGCAAGAAGTCTGTGTCATACTCCATTTCTATGCGTTCACATGACGGCACGCTCACTGATGAGCAGGCTGATAAGGCTATGAAGAAAACTCTTGAGGCTCTCAAGGCTATCGGTGCTGAACTCAGAATGTAAAAAATGTGGCGGCTGTTTTGTGTAATGTGCATAAATTTTGCTTTTTGACTTGTTATTTCACTGCAAATGGAGTATAATAATATCAAGGCGAATCGCTGGTGAACACTACATTACAAAAGGGGCTGAGCATAATGCACGAACAGACTATGGAATTTTCAGTACAGCACGATAAGGAGGCTGAACTGAAAAAGACACTTACAATTATATATGACGCTCTGAAAGAGAAGGGCTATAATCCTATTAATCAGATCGTAGGTTATATTCTTTCTGAGGACCCGACCTACATAACGACATACAACAATGCAAGAAGTCTTATCCGTCACATTGACAGAGATGAGCTTTTGCAGGCATTGGTGAAGTCCTATCTTCAGTCATAAATGATATTTTAAAAGGCGGTAGTTTTTTACCGCCTTTTTTTGTGCCTTTCTGCGGCAGAAATTACCGTGTGCTTATTATTGTATGGAGCAGTTTTCTGAACATAATAGTATCAGAAGATAAGAAAACGGAGGACTTCATATGAAGATTAGAAATTGCATGGCACTGCTTTGTGCGGCTGCGGCGTTAAGTGCCTGTGGCAGGACTGTGATAGTGCAGGAGAAAAACTCGTCGGAGGGAACGGATTTGGCGGTGGTCGAGCCTGTTATCGTGGGGAAGAAAACTGTTAAGGAGAGCATTGATCTTTCAGGGCTTTCACATGACAAGGTCGGGTACGGTCAGGGCGTTTTGGTGGACGAGCAGAACAGGACGACAGGTGCGTTGGACTTTAATGCAAAATACGGAGAGCTTAATGCAAAGGCGATAAACGATGATGACAAGATATATCTGACGTTCGATCAGGGTTATGAAAATGGGTACACTGAAAAGATACTTGATGTGCTCAAAGAGAAAAAGGTCAAGGCGACATTTTTTCTTTTGCAGGATTATGCAGAGAAAAATCCTGAGCTTGTCAAGCGTATGATAGACGAAGGTCACATTGTGGGCAATCATTCGGTGCACCATTATTCCATGCCGACGCTGGGACAGGCTGAGTGCGAGTCGGAGATAAAGGACTTTCATAAGTATATGGAGGAAAACTACGATTATACCATGACGGTGTTCAGACCGCCTATGGGCGAGTTTTCAGAATTTTCGCTAGGCGTGACGGCGAACTGCGGATATGAAACAGAGCTTTGGAGCTTTGCTTATGCTGACTGGGACGTGAACAACCAGCCTGATGAAGGGCAGTCACTTGAAAAGCTTGTGAGTGCGGCTCACCCAGGAGCGATATATCTGCTGCACTCGGTATCAAAAACGAACACGGATATCCTTGGGGACTTTATAGACCGTGTTAGGGCAGGCGGATTTGAATTTGGATAATATCACGGAGAGGCTTTATGCCTCTCTTTTTTTTGTAGAAATGGTGATTGTAGCTGATTTGTAATATGTTAGTCTATTGACAATTTGTTAAAAGTATGTTATATTTTAAATACGAACAGAAACATGAGTTTCTTTAAGGAGGAAATAAAATGGTAAAAAATAAGGTGCTTACACCTGTACTTGCGGGTGTTCCGGGTCTTAGCATTGTTGGTTCAGGCGTTGGCTATTATTTTGTAAACAAAGACAGCGACAGCGGCAAAACTGATGGCGGCAAGGCTAAGCTTACTCAGGTGGCAGAGAATATAAACAACACACTTGACACTGCTGAAAAGGCTATCAAGGGTGAGCTTGATTTCGCTTACAATGCAACAGCTACTGTATCTTTCGGCGAGGGATTCACAGAGAAGGCAGGCATGAGCCTTCAGCCTATTTCTGTGACAACTGTTACAAAGCAGAAGGGCAACAACACTGAGGCAGATGTTTCGATGACATATGGCGGAAATAATCTTGTATCTGCTAATGCTATATATTCTAGAGATAACAAGTCGGCTTATGTTCAGATACCTGAGCTTTCTGACGCTTATCTTATGGTTAACGTTGACAGCCTGAAAGATGAGATAGGCAGCGAGCTTTCTTCTCAGGGCGTTGATCTTGATTCACTTTTCAACACTGCTCAAAGTGCTGATGTGGATTTTGATACTGATGCATTTGAAAAGGACCTTGATGAATACAAGAAGGTCATTGAGGATACATTCCCTAAGCCTGTTGACGGCGAAAATAAGACTGGCGACATTGACGGAAACGAGTACAGCTATACAACTAAGGAATACACTATCTCAGGTAATGACGTAAAGGCTGTTTTCAAGGCTGTTCTTGAAAAGGCTAAGGACGACGCTACACTTAAAGATATGTTCGGCAAGGCAGGCGTTGCTGACGAGCTTGGTATGTCATATGATGAGATAATCTCACAGTATCTTGATTCTATGGATTCACTTTTTTCAAGTGATAATCTTGACGAAACTGTAACCTTTGACGTTTACTACACCGGAGATGATTTTGCAGGTTTCAGCTTTGAAAAGGACGGCGAGGGTGCAACTCTTTACACCATTCTTAAGGACGACGTTGTGGCTGTTGATTTTAGCCTTAACATGGGCAGTGAGGGCAGTGCATCATTCAAGGGTTCTGCAAATACTGTTGACGGTGTTACGAATGGCAAGTTCACAATGAAAATGGAAACTGAGGCTGATTCAGATATAGACGCTGACATGACTTCAGCTGACGGTGGACTTTCCCTTGAGCCTACCATGGCAGTTTCACCGAGCATAAACTTTGATACGATGGAGGCTGAACTTACGCTCAAGGACGTTAAGGAGCAGGGCGACGCTTTCTCAGGCACTATCAGATTTGATGTAAACGGTACGGCTGATTCACAGGCAGTATCAGGCTGGGTTGAGCTTGCATCTGCATCTACGGCTGACAAGCTTGATCTTTCGCTTGAGTTCGGTATGGACGGCAAGCAGTTTATGGCTATGTCGGTTACAGGAAATGAAACTGAGGCATCTGATATTACTGTTCCGTCCGGCGACAAGATCTACGATATAACAAATGACGACCAGATGAATACATACCTTGCAGGCTGTGACAGTGAAGGATTTGTTGCTAATGTAAAGAAAGTTCTTGGTGACGAGGTCTACAATATGCTTGTAAATGCAGAGGGTGATCTTGAGTCAGATTATGATGACTATGGTGATTATGACGATGATGATGACTACGATCTCTCTGATATTGATCTGTCAGATTATGATCTGAGTGCAAATGCATAAAATGCATAATAGATAAAAAATTAAGAGGATCGCATTGAGCGGTCCTCTTTTTTTAGCTGATAACACGGTAATTCTCGGCGGCGTCTTCTTTTTTTACATACTCGGTAACATTGAGGACTTCCACCTTTACAGGGTTCTGACCCATGTTTATTGTGATAATGTCGCCGACTTTTACATCATAAGACGCTCTTGCGACCTTGTCATTTACAAGAATTTTTCCTGCGTCACACGCCTCATTCGCAACGGTACGGCGTTTTATAAGTCTTGTGACTTTCAAATATTTATCGAGCCGCATATTCTCCTCCTTTGTAGTAAAAAAGACCTAACCCGCAGGCTAGGTCTGAGTGGCATAAGCTTTAGATTACTTGTTTACAGCGTCCTTAAGAGCCTTGCCTGCCTTGAATGCAGGAACTTTCTTAGCTGCAACAGTGATCTGCTCCTTTGTACGAGGATTGATAGCTGTCTTTTCAGCTCTCTCTCTTACCTCGAATGTACCGAAACCTACCAGTGAGATCTTCTCGCCGTTAGCAAGTGTCTCAGATACTGAATCGATAACAGTTGCAAGTGCCTTCTCAGCGTCCTTCTTTGAATAATCGCCCTTTTCTGCGATAAGATTGATCAGTTCTGCCTTTGTCATTGTTTTTACCTCCAAATTATTTTTAACGAATAAAGTTATTCATTCATTTTGCTTTCGCCAGTAAGCGTCAAGCTCATCTATGCTCAGGGCTGTCATATCCTGCCCGTTTTGCCTTAATGCATTTTCTGTTTTTTCAAACTTATTGATAAAACAGTTATTTGTATCTGTCAGCACTTCTTCTGCGTCAAGGTCAAACTTTCTTGCAAGTGCTGCACAGGTGAACATTATCTCGCCAAGCTGTTTTGCAGCCTCGTTTTTATCGCTGTCAGGACAGCTTTCAAGTGATTTCACTGCGTTTTCAAGGGCTTTGAGATCATATGCGTTATCATGCTCAAGACCTGCCCTCGCTGCACGCTTGCTGAGCTTTTGTGCTCTCATAAGTGCAGGGAAGTTCTTTGGAACGCTGTTGAGGGTATCGGTATAAGTTTCCTGTCCTTTAGTCTCTTTCTTGATAGTGTCCCAGTTTTTAAGCACCGTTTCAACATTGTCAGCCTCTACGTTTCCGAAAACGTGCGGGTGTCTGATAATAAGCTTTTTACAGATATCGGTTATCACTTCGTCAAGACCAAAATTGTTATTCTCAGTTTCGATAACGGTATGAAAAACCACCTGCAAAAGGACGTCGCCAAGCTCTTCTCTCATCATTTCAGGAGAGTCACAGTCGATAGCCTCCATGACCTCATAGACTTCTTCAAGAAAATCTTTCTTGATAGTTTTATGGGTCTGTACCTTATCCCACGGGCAGCCATTCTCACTTCTGAGGATAACCACTATATCCGCAAGATCATTGATATCAAAGCTGTCTTTAGCAAGCAATTCCTTTATTTTATCGCTCATTATATCATTACCTTTCCGCATGGGCGTGCCTGCACCTGCTCCGCTTTCGTTCGTGTTGTTGGACTCATTTTGCCCAATAGTACACACGATATCCGCAAAATGGGTGCTTATTAATAATAAACCATTTTGCTCAAAATTTCAAGGGTTTTGCGGATTTTTTTTTGAAAATATGTAATTTACAATATTTTTCGGCGTTTCGCACAATAAATACAAACAAAAAAAGTACATTATGCTACCAATTCCTATAGAAAAAAGGGTCACAAATCGGTGATTTATCTGCAAAAGCTCAGTTTTCGTAAGTGTTTCGTGTGACAAAACCGCTGTCACACTGCACATGAGAGCGGCGTAGGTCGGCTTTACGAAAATTTCGCTGATCTTTGGTCTAAGACCTGTCATACGGCACACTGCATGGACGGATAGGACGCAGATAAAAACCTCAGAAACGAGCGTAGATATTGCCGCACCTGTTATGTTTATCATTGGCTGTCTTATAAGTATAATGTTCAAAAATAGCTTGATAATACCGCCCAAAAGCATAATTATTATGGCTTTGTGAGGTTTTCCCAGAGTTTGCAGGATAGCAAAGCAGGGAGTTGCTATGGCAAGGAATATTACTGCTATTCCAAGTATGGACATTGGCATTATACAGACCTGTATCTCAGTTTCACGGCCTCCAAAAAGGAAACGCAGGATAGGTTCTGACAAAACTGTTATTCCCATGCCTGCGGGTATGGCTATGATGCTTGTGACGGTGAGCATTTTTGTCAGACCTGACTGCATGGCTTTTTTATCATTTTTGGCACAGCTTTCGGCAAGTGAGGGGAGTATGCTTTTGCCAAACATTGCGGTGAGCGTCGGCACGAGTCCGAAAACTGTCACTGCAAGACCAGTATAAGAGCCGTAGATGAAGTTCGGGAGCATACTGGCAGTGAGCTTGTCAGAAAGCAGGCTGTCAAATTTATGGGGAGCGGTTTTCATGGCGGCTTTTATACACGGATTGACGGTGAGCATATCTATCATGTTAGCAAAGGTCATTATCACCGAGATAAGTGCGATAGGCAGACAGCAGTTTATAAGCTTTTTGACGGTGATGGAGGTCGAGTCGGTCACCGTGTCTTTTTGCAGCATTTGTTTTGTTACGCCGTCGCCTTTTATTTTGCAGGATATGAGGATATACAGGCAGGCAATGGCTGAGGCTATGGACGAGCCCAGGATAGCTGCTGCGGCGATAAAGGGGAGAGCGGCGGAGGCTGCTTGCCGTTGGTCGGCATAGGAAGTGCCGAATATCATGCTTGTTTTATCGTACATATCCGACATATGATACATAAGTCCGTAGGCAAAGCCAAGACCGAGGATAAGTTTGAAAAGCGTTTCGATAATTTCCGAAACTGCGGTGGGTATCATATTCTGCAAGCCCTCGCAATAGCCACGTTCAACTGACATTATGGTACAGAAAATAATAGAAGGTGCAACGCACATGAGGGCATATTTTGTGTTTGGTTCGCCGATAACGTGATGAGAGAGAATGTTTGAAGAGATTATCATGACGGCTGCGGCGGCTGTGCTTATGACTGTGAAAAGCAGGAAAGCTGTGCGTTTGGTATGCCGCATATTGGAGAAACGTTCAAGGGCATAGTTTTCGGCGGTGAGGCGTGCCATTGTCGAGGGGATACCTGAAACGACTATGGCAAAAATGGGGGTAAAGACTGAGAACGCCGAGGCGAAATATCCCATGCCTGTGCCGCCAAGAAGATTGGTCAGTGGTATCTTATACAGCAGTCCCAGTATTTTTGTTATGAGGACCATTGCAAGCAATATTGCCGAGCCTTTTATAAAGCCTTGTCTTTTCATTTATAAACCTGCTTTCTTACTTGTTTTTATATGATTTTATGCTGCTTGGGCGGCTTATATTACGGTTTGTCCTTATATAAGGCGGCAATGGGCGTTGTTAAATTTGCACAAAAATCGGTCTGTGGGATATAAATGTGAAAAAAGTTTGCGTAAACCCTTTATTTTATGGGAGAAATGTGCTATAATCATATTGTGTATTTTTAAGAAAAAGAGGTAAAATGCTATGACTTATAATTTTTCAGAAAAGGTTTCTCATTTGCAGGCGTCTGCTATCAGAGAGATACTTAAATTTACAGCTGACCCTGAGGTGATCTCTTTCGCAGCAGGCAGCCCAGCGGCTGAGGCTTTCCCAGTGGACGAGCTTAACAGGATATCGGCTGAGATATTCAAGAATGATCCATTCGGTGCTTTGAAATACAGTGTTACTGAGGGATATACTCCGCTGAGAGATCTTCTCAAAAAAGAGCTTGAAAAGAAGGGCGAATTTGACCCTGAGAGAGATGACCTTATTATAACGAGCGGTGCTCAGCAGGCTAACGAACTTGCCTGCAAGGTGCTTTGCGACCCAGGCGACATTCTTTGCTGTGAGGCTCCAAGCTTTATCGGTTCACTTAATGCGTTCAAGTCATACAATGTTGAGCTGAGAGGCATAACACTTGATGATGACGGTGTTGACCTTAAAGAGCTTGAAGAGGCTTTCGCTACAGGCAAAGTAAAGGTATTCTACATTATTCCGAACTTCCAGAACCCTACGGGTCTTACTACTTCTCTTGAAAAGAGAAAGGCTATCTATGAGCTTGCTAAGAAATACAGCGTTATGATACTTGAGGACAACCCATACGGCGACCTGAGAATAAAGGGCGAGGCTATTCCTTCTATCAAGAGCTTGGACAAGGACGGTCTTGTTATGTATTCAAGAACATTCTCAAAGATACTTGCTCCTGGAATCAGAGTAGGTTATATCTCTGCTCCTAAGGAGATAATCGGAAAGATAGTAGTCTGCAAGCAGGTTGCTGACGTACATACTAACATTTGGGCACAGATGCTGGCTTACAACTTCATGAAGGACAATGATATCGAGGCACATATTGCATCACTGAGAGTGATATATAAGCACAAGCTTGAACTTATGATAGAGCAGATCGAGAAGAATTTCTCTTCAAAGATCAAGTTCACAAGACCTGAGGGCGGATTGTTCATTTGGTGCACTCTTCCAGAGGGCAGCGACATGACAGGTTTCTGCAAGAAGGCTGTTTCTGAATACAAGGTAGCAGTCGTTCCGGGCAACGCTTTCATGGTAAGCGAGTCTGACAAGACTTCTTCATTCAGAATGAATTTCTCAACTCCTACAGACGAGCAGATAATCGACGGCTGCGAGAAACTTGGCAGACTTTCAAAGGATATGTTCGGCGAATAAGCAATGAAAAAAGTTCCTTTTACGCCTTTTCAGCTAGTGCTCACGGTGATAGACACGGCGGCACTTGTGTTTTGCATGGGGTGTGATTGCTTTGTGCTGGCGGTCGGTATGACTTCCGGCACGGCAAAGCCTTATGTTACTGACCTTGTGCTTTGTATGCTGGCTATGATAATATTCATTGTGCTTGTTTTTTCAGCAGGCAGGATAAATATTTTCAGCGACAGTGTTGACCCTGAGGCGGACGCTGCACCTGCGGTGTCGGCACTGAGGACGTATTTTTGTATGCTATTTTTGGATATTTCAGGTGTGCTGTGCTTTATGCTGGCAGGTGCACTGGGAGTTGACTGGGCTAAAAAAGCGATATTTATTTTCGCTCCTGTCATTTTCGTGCTTGCGGCGGCGGTGTATTTCGTGCAGTCGGGCAGGATAGGTCTTGATGACTTTTCTGATGATGACGGTGAAGAATAATAAGACGAGGGGAGGTCTGTTATGAAAGGTGCTTTGAAAAAGGATACTGTAAGAGAGGTAAGGCACTCTTTCGGCAGATTTCTCTCTATTTTTCTGATAGTTCTTCTTGGCTGCGGATTCTTTTCAGGAATCAAGGCGACGATGCCTGATATGATAGCCACGGCGGAGGAATATTTCAGTGATAACAGACTTATGGATCTAAAGCTAATGTCCTCTATCGGCGTAAAGTCTGAGGACGTTGAGGCTGTGAAAAAGGCAGAGAACGTTGAGGGCGTAATGGCGGGGTATTCTAAGGACGTTTTCTATTATCACGAAAATCAGAACCTTGTGCTGAAGTTCATGTCCTTTAACGACGTTGTTGCTGAGGACAGCCCTAATAATCTTGACAAGCCTGTTCTTCTTGAGGGACGGCTGCCTGAGAAAAAGGGCGAATGTGCAGTTGAGGTAAAAATGAGTTCGCCTGACACTTTTAAGGTCGGGGGCAAGATAAAAATAGACGAGCCTGACTCGTCTAAGAAGATAACTGATACACTGGCGGCGGATACCTATAAAATAGTCGGTATCGTTGCGTCGCCGCTGTATATAGGATATGAGCGTGACGCAACAACGGTGGGCAACGGAACTGTTGTGAGCAACGTTTTTGTGCCTGAAAGCGAGTTTGTGTGCGATTATTACACTGAGCTTTATGTGAAATTCAAGGGCACTGACGAGCTTGACCCGTTTTCGGACGAGTACAAGCAGGCTGTGAAAGACAAGAGCAGTCAGGCGGTGGAGTTTTTCAAGGAGAGCGTGAACGGTAGATTTGAAAAGCTAAGCAGTGACGCTCAGGATAAGATAACGGCGGCTGAGGAAAAGACTGATATTTTGAGGCAGGCTCTTTCTTGTGATGAAAGTCAGCTGACGGAGCTTTTGAAAACGGCTCAGCAGTCGGTGAAAGAGGCTCAGGCGGCTTATGACAAGGCGGAGCAGAACGGTTCCAGCACAAGATATCTTGCACGGTCACAGCTTTTGAAGGCTCAGCAGCTTGAAGAGGTGGCAGGCAGACTGCTTGATGACAAAAAGTCGGGCAGCACGGCAGCTTTTGATGAATATAACGGTCAGCTGGCGGCGGCAGAGGAAGAGATAGCTGCGTCAAAAAAAGAGCTTGAAAGCGTGAAAGCTCCTGCTTTTTATCAGTATAACAGATTTGAGGCAAGTTCTGATTACAGTTCTTTCTATGGCGACGCTCAGAAAGTCGATTCTATCGCAAAGGTATTTCCGGTGTTCTTTATTCTTGTGGCGGCACTTGTGTGTCTGACCACTATGACAAGAATGGTCGAGGAGCAAAGAACGCAGATAGGCACTTACAAGGCTTTAGGCTACAGCAGTGCAAGGATAGCGGGAAAGTATCTTTTCTATGCGGCGGCAGCGGCTGCGGCAGGCAGCTGTATAGGCGTTGCGGTTGGATTGCAGCTTTTCCCTAAGATAATTTACAGCTGCTATCACATTTTGTATAACATTCCTGATATTGACACGCCGTTCAAGCCTGTTTATCTGATACTGTGCTTGGTGGTGTCGGTGATATGCACCTGCTCGGCTGTGCTTTATGCCTGCATGAAAGAACTAAAGTCGCAGCCTTCACAGCTTATGCGACCAAAACCGCCGCAGAACGGCAGACGTGTTTTGCTTGAGCGTGTGGACTTTATTTGGAAAAGGCTTGATTTTCTCGCAAAGGTCACTGTAAGAAACCTGCTGAGATACAAAAAGCGTTTCTTTATGACTGTTGTGGGCGTGGCAGGCTGCACGGCGTTGATAGTCACGGGATTTGGTCTGAAATATTCTATAAAGACTATTGCTGACAAGCAGTTCAACGAGGTTTTCCTGTATGACGGCATAGCGGTGCTCAACTCGACTGACTTTGATGAAGAGCAGCTGGAGAGCAAGATAAGCAGCATTGAACAGGTGGACAAATTCATGCTGACACAGAGCATCGAGGGCATTGCGGAGAGCGGCGGTGAAAATCAGACAGTTTCTATGGTAGTGCCGAAAACTCCTGACAGCATGGGTGATTATATCGACCTTGTTTCAGCTGAGGACGGTTCAAAGCTGGAAGTGAAAAACGGTTCTGTGATAATAACGCAGAAACTGGCTAAACTTCTTGATCTGAAAACCGGCGATACTGTGACGGTCAAGCTGAACGGTCATGAGGAAAAAAGCTTTGAGATAGGCGGCGTCAGCAAGAACTACGCTTTGCACTATATTTACATCACCCCTGAGGATTTTGAGAGCGTTTACGGTGAAAAGCCTGTTTATAATCTTTCATTTGTTGACTTGAAAAAGGATACTGATGAAAACTCTTTCAAGGAACAGCTTATTTCAAATGATGAGTTTTACGGAATAAGTTTCAAGACTGATTCAAGCAGAGGTTTTCTTAATTCCGTGGACAGTCTTGACGCTATTGTGATACTGCTCATTGTTTGTGCAGGTGGACTGGCGTTTGTGGTGCTCTACAATTTGGCGAACATCAACATAACCGAGCGTGTTCGTGAGATAGCGACTATAAAAGTGCTTGGCTTTTATGACGGCGAAACTTCGGCGTATATTTACAGAGAAAATCTTATTTCCACGCTGGTGGGCATACTGGTCGGACTTGGTGCAGGAAAGATACTGCATTATTTTGTGGTCATAACCTCAGAGGTCGACCTTGTGCTGTTCAACAGGCAGCTCGTATGGTGGGCTTATGTGCTTGGTACACTGCTCACGCTGGCGTTTGCATTTATAGTAAATCTGGTTCTGCATTTCAAGCTTAAAAAGATAGATATGGTAGAATCTTTAAAATCAGTAGAATAGACGGAGGTATTTGTAATGGATATTTTTGAGGAAACTAGCGGCACTGAGAATGTGTGCACTGTAAGTTATTTTTGGAAAGGTCTTGCACTTTTTCTCCTTGGCGTTATAATTGGTCTGTTTGTTTCGCCTATCAAGAAAGGCGTTACTATCGGTTGTAACAACAAGATAGACAAGGGTGGCTGTAATGATCATTTTGACCCTGACGAGTATTATGATGATCATGACTTTGATGATGATGAAGATGATTTTGACCATGATGGCGTAAAATTTTAACGAAAGGCGTATATTGATATGAAACTTGGCATGGTAGGACTTCCTAACGTAGGAAAATCAACACTTTTTAACGCACTCACAAATGCAGGTGCTGAATCTGCAAACTATCCTTTCTGCACCATTGAACCGAACGTTGGTATCGTTTCAGTGCCTGATGAAAGACTTGACAAGCTGGCTGAGATGTATCACCCTGTAAAGTTCACACCTGCGACACTTGAATTTGTTGACATTGCAGGTCTTGTAAAGGGTGCATCAAAGGGCGAGGGACTGGGCAACAAGTTCCTTTCAAACATAAGAGAGGTAGACGCTATCGTTCACGTTGTAAGATGTTTTGATGACCCTAACATCATTCACGTTGACGGTTCTATAAATCCTCGCAGAGATATTGAAACTATCGACCTTGAACTTATTTTCTCAGACGTTGAGCTTATCGAGAGAAAGCTTGACAGAACTAAGAAGGCAATGAAGGGCGACAAGTCATTGGCTGCTGCGGTAGAGTTTCTTGAAAAGCTCAAGGAGCATCTTGAGAGCGGCAAGCCTGCACGTTCATTTGAAATGACAGAGGACGAGCTTGAGATACTCAAGGAAACTCCGCTGCTTTCACTCAAGCCTGTTATCTATGCGGCTAACCTTTGTGAAGATGATTTCAGAAATAACATTGAAAGCAACGAGCACTACAAGGAAGTTTGCGAGATAGCAAAGAATGAAGGCTCAGCAGTGTTCCCTATATGTGCACAGATAGAGGCTGAGATATCTGATATGGACGATGAGGACAAGGCAATGTTCCTTTCTGACCTTGGTCTTGAAACTTCAGGTCTTAACAGAATAATCAAGGAGGGTTATTCTCTTCTTGGACTTATCTCATACCTTACAGCGGGCGAGCCTGAGGTAAGAGCATGGACTATCAAGAAGGGCACAAAAGCTCCGCAGGCGGCAGGCAAGATTCACACTGACTTTGAAAAGGGCTTTATCAGAGCTGAAGTCGTTTCATTTGACGATCTGATGAGCTGCGGTTCTATGACTGCGGCAAAGGAAAAGGGTCTTGTTCGTCTTGAGGGCAAGGATTACGTTATGCAGGACGGCGATATCGTGCTGTTCAGATTCAACGTTTAATATCTGAATATCGTTAAGGCAGGCTGAAATATGCCTGCCTTTTTTATGTGCAATGTGTATGATTTTTGTTGTTATATTTGTTAAATATCACAAAAGTAATTTTATTTTGTATTATAGATTTTTTCATATATTGATGATAAAATGTGATAGTAAAAAATTATAAAGTGAATGTAAAGTGAGATCTTCGGAGGAAAAGTAATGACAAAAAACATGACAACGGGCAGTCCGTTCAAGCTTATAATGAGCTTTGCACTGCCGCTGCTTATTGGCAACTTGTTACAGCAGACATACAATCTTATTGACGCCGCCATTGTGGGAAGATTTCTTGGCTCAGACGCTCTTGCAAGCGTTGGTGCGTCAAGCAGTGTACAGTTTTTGGTGCTTGGTTTCTGCATGGGAACAGCTTGCGGTTTCGGTGTGCCTATTGCAAGGCATTTCGGTGCAGGGGACATAAAAAAGCTGAAACAGTATTTTTATAACTCCATAGTTATAACGGCTGTCACAGCTTTGGTGCTGACAACTGTTTGTGCGGTATTTTGCAGCGAGATATTAGACCTGCTTTCAACGCCTAAAAATATTTTCGGCGACGCTTACAAATATCTGCTTGTTATCTTTCTTGGAATACCGTTCACGCTTTTGTATAACCTGCTGTCCAGCGTTCTGCGTTCTGTTGGCGACAGCAAAACACCGTTTGTGTTTCTTGCCATTTCAACAGTTTTGAACATTGCTCTTGACCTTGTGTGCGTTATCGTGTTCAGATGGGGCTGCATGGGTGCGGCTATCGCTACGGTCGTTGCTCAGGCGATAAGTGGAATACTTTGTGCTATATTCATTATGAAAAAGGTCAGCGTGCTGAAACTTACCAAAGAGGACAGAGTGATGTCAAAGCCTGCGGTGCTCAACCTTATTATAATGGGCTTTCCTATGGGACTTCAGTATTCAATAACCGCTATCGGTTCAATGGTAATGCAGTCGGCAAACAACAAGCTTGGCAGCATTTATGTTTCAGGATTCACGGCTGCGGCAAGGATAAAGCAGTTCACAATGTGTCCTTATGACGCTTTTGCTACAGGTGCGTCGGTATTTGCCAGTCAGAACCTCGGAGCAGGAAATCTCAAGCGTATCAAAAAAGGCATACGCATTGGAGTTGGCGTTGGCATGACATATGGAGTAATAGCCGGTATTGTACTTATATTCTTCGGCAGAGAGCTTTCGCTTATCTTTGTGAATAAGTCAGACGCAGCAGTGCTTGCTGCTTCAGCCAAATATCTTTTCTACGCAGGCTTTTTCTATTGGACGCTCGGTATACTCAATACTTGCAGAATGTGCACTCAGGGTCTTGGATATTCGGGACTTGCCATATTCTCAGGCGTAACTGAAATGATTGCACGAATTTCTGTGAGCATGATATTTGTTCCAAAGTTTGGTTATCTTGCTATCTGTTTCACAGATCAGGCGGCTTGGGTAGCGGCTTGTCTGTACATAATACCTGTTTGCATACACTGCGTAAACAAAGCAGGTAGGCACATTGCAGGCGAACATGGTTTTCATTTGGAAAATAAATAAACTAAAGGCAGCTCTGATGAACCAGAACTGCCTTTTTGTTATAAGTTTTTTATGGCTTTTGAAAGCTGCAATATCACTTCGCTGTAGTATCTTGGGCTTATCTCGCCAAGTTTCATGTTGTTACTTTCTGAGGAGTCGGGAAGTCTGAAATACAGCTCTCCAACTGTCACTTCTTCTACCTCATAATAGCCGATATATGTGCCTGAGAATTTTAGCTCCGCAGTCATGCCTGCATTGCCAATACTGCCGTCGGGCTTTTTTATCTTGCCTGAGATATCGTTTCGGATAAATTCATAGAAATAGCCTGCGTCCTGTGCAATGCCTTTATACCAGCCCTCTTTTGTCAAGCGGTTCACAAGAGTGGTGTTCGTTATCTCGGTGTTCTTGAAAAGCTCACAGGCTGTCTTGTCTTTGTCATTTTCAGGCACGGTGAAAATCTTTCTTTTCAGCTGGTCGAACGGCTGAGTTATCTCATAATCCGAAAGTTGCTCAAGCCATGCGTTTCTCTCATCTTCTGTAAGCTCCAATGGGTGGATAAGCCCTATTTCCATGCCCTCTGTAAGTTCTATCTCGTCATCATCAGCATTTGTAAAGCTGCCGTCATCAAGATAACGGAAAGCTGTTTTAAGACTGCCGTTTTCGTAAATGCCCCATATAAGACCTATTGCAAAGCAGTGCATGAGAGGATTTTTTACAAAAAGGTCTTTCCATGCTGATGACGTCCACTTGCGGTCTAGCATGAGAACATATTCAAGTCGCTGCTTTTGAGCGGCAACAACGGTTTTCATTTGCTTTTTCATTTCTTTGAACTCGGCGGTGGCTTTTTCGGCAAGCTTTGGATCGTCATTGACGCCTATCTTAGGAAGATTTTTCAGTTTCTTTTCGCCCTCGTATATCTCAATATCAAGCTGCGGAGTGAGATATACAGAAAACTTTCTGCTGCCGAAGTCGAATGTTCGGCACATTTTTTCATCAAAGCCCATGTCAGGAACTATCTTGTCGGAAAGCTCCTGCGTTGTCATGCCGAGCTGTTTTGCGGCGTTTGCAAGTGCGTCCACTGCTGCGGCTCTCACTGCACGGCTCTTATACTTTCTTGAGATGTTGTCCACTGTCATGAACGCATATGAACTGCCGTTGAGAGCAATGGCGTTTACGGCTTTCACAGCCAGTGCTACACGCATATTCAACGATTGCTTTGACCACTCCACGATATACTGTGTAAGGCAGTCTATTGCCACCTTACCGCCGTATATGGCGGCAAAATACATTGCCCATTTTGTTTTTGCCTCTGCACCGTTATCGAGCCAGCGGCTGAGAACTTCAAGTGCGAATCTTTCAAGCTCGTCAGCGTCAAGCTTTTGTGAAAGCGTTTTGCCATCAGGCGGCAAAGTGCCCTCTTCTGCATTTGCATATGTGAGCAAAAGTGCTTGTAGATATTTCTCGTCAGTCGCTGTGCCGTCTGCAAAATGCACCTCGCCTATAGGCTGCTCAAAAAGCCAAAGCACTTTCTTCGCCTTTGTTCCCTTGGTAAGACTGGTCACAAGCTCGTCGTCTGGTATACTTGCGGTGCTGTTATCCTTGCCGAGAAGTGCGGCTATTTTCGATTTTATCTTATCAGATTTTTCTGCGGCATAAGCTTTCTCAAGTTCGGGGCGATAAGCCTCAGCACCCTGATCTTCTATTATCATGAGTGCAACTTCACGCTTTGCGGATTTTTTCTGTGCAAGCAGTGTGCAGACCTCAGGTTTCCAGTCCTTATGTGAGGATATTACCTTTGCAAGCTCAGCCTTTATCACCTTACTGCCGTCGTCGCAAAGTTTGAAAAACTCGTCTTTATACTTGTCGCTGTCTGCTATTTCAAGAAGTCTGATGTAGTAAAGTCGGCTCGATACGCTCATTTTGCTCACGTCAAAAACTTCCGCCTTGTCTTTGAATTCAGGCATTATAGCCGTGATCTTTTTGATGATATCCTCTTTGAAGTAAGAGTTCTCTGTCTGCCAGCCCAGTGCCCGTATGATTATCTCAATAGGCAGTCCCGCTTTTATCATTGCACGAACGGTGAACTCGGTATCATGTTGAAGTTCTCTGTCTATAAGCTTGAGTGGGTCGTTCGTATCCTTTGTAGCACCTATGGAAATGGCGGCGATACAGCGGATAATAAAATCGTCCTCGCCATATTCGCCAACATAATCCATATTCTGATGTCCGCCATTACAGGATTCTTCGTCTGCAAAGGGGAGTATGGTGTCTAATTCGGCTTTGCCTGTGATATATGCGTATATCTCGTCATGGTGTTTGAAGTGTTCGGCTATATTTTTTGCGATACGTTCTTGCTGAGCAGCTTTAAGACCTACTGCCTTTGCATCATAATTAGAGTCAGTGGCTTTGAGCATTTTCTCCATTATTATGCCTAGATCAAAGCGAGCATTCTTCATTGTTTGTATGAAGATATCCGGGTGATCTTTTGAAAGTTTAACCATATGAGCAGGATAGTTACCCTTGTGGTCAGGTCTTTTTACAAAGTGCATGATATATCTGTCTGTTAAGCACTGCGGCTGAGCCTCGATAAGGTCAAATATCCTGTCGTTGGAAAGCCTCATGTAGATAAGTCCCTGCGTCAGTTCGTCGCAGTATTTGACGATGTTCTTGTCAAAAAAGTTACGATATTGCTTTACAAAATATGACGCCTCTGCATAAGCGGCAAGAAAAAGGCAGAAAACGGGTGTGGTCATACTTTGCTTTTTTTCAACGACTTCGTTCAGCTTTTTTATGGCAAATGCGGCTGTATCGGGTATTTTTGTTTTGCCAAGCATATTCTTTTTAGGCAGCTCAGTTGCGTCTAATGCGTAAACACACAGAAGGAGCTGTGCGATGATATCGTCAGGGCTAACGTATTTGAATGTCCTTATAGCAACATCTGCGGAATAGATAGGATGATTTACAGTGAAAACGCTGTGTATGGAATCATTTGAGCGGTTTGAGATCTCGGTCGATATCCAGACGGATTCTGCGTCCTCGCCATAAAAATCGGTGAGCGGTTTCATATACATGGCTTTGTTTTCGGAATATATATAGGCGTTGCCAGACAGTGCATTCGTCATATAGCGGAAATATGGACCCGTTGCCATTGTACTGAAAATAATGTAACGCTCTTTTAATTCCTCACTGCCTGAGCCTAATATCTCACTTTTTACGGCTTTGTCAAGCTTTTCACGAAAATTATACCGAAAGAGTCTCGAATAGCATCTTGTTGTAATTTTACTAATCAGGTCATTGTTTCTTGGCTTTGAGATGTCAAGATAATCCATTGCAATGGCTATGGTCTGTTGGTCAAAATTAAGCTCTTTCAAGGCGTTTTCAAGATTGACAAGGCTTATTTCACTTCCGTTATATATCATTAGTTTTCTCCTCCATATTATTTATAGCACTGTAAAGTGCAAGTTTTTTTGTACAAAGTCTTATGTACCGCATGGTATCTGCGGCGGCGAATAATATTTCATTTCTGCGGTCTGCCGTGGTATGACGAGCATTTTCGCAAAGACTGACGAATTTTTCATAACGTCTTTCAAGCTCCTCCAGTCCACAGCGGTGTGCATTTTGTGCATTATCGTCGACTGTGACAGAATTGACGCCGCATTGCAGAGCGGTGACTATCCTGTCGCTGATATCTTTCGCAACTTCCAGTAACGCTCCGCTCATAGAATAGTCAGGATAGCTTTTGTGAGAAACGGTCGCATTGCTATTGTCGGGCGGTTCGATAAAGTCATATATCTCGATAGGAAAAAGCGTCAGGCTGCCGTTTTTGATATACCCCTGTGCCAGTATGACGTAATTTTTGTGCTTATCTCTTAGCATTTTGCCGCCGATAGTTTCGAGGGTCGATATGAAAGCCCTGTTCTCTGCGGTGTATTTTGCGGTGACTGATATATGCCTGTTGCAGCTGTCTTTTATGGTCAATATCTGCTGCTGCGTGTGTTTATCAAAGAAAGATGCGGTACATTCCTGTGGGTGCACAAAATATAATCTGTCGGTCTCTTCATCGCTGTTGCCTTCTGAAACCTTTTTGGCAAGTTCAGAAAAATCACTGATGATAAGTTCACGGAGGGCGGTGCAGTTAAGCTGAGCAGGCCCTACGCAAGTGACTTCAGTCTTTGAAGATGATGACAGATGCCCCATGCTCACCTTGGCATTTTTAAGCTTTAGTTCCGTGTGCATATGATTATTCAGCGGCGTATCAAGGTCCCATATGACGGTGGCTTGTTCTCTGAACCGTTTGGAACGTTTTTCATAGAATGTAGGCCGCAGGTCACTGTATGTGAAAAAATGCTGTGGTGAACGTCTGTCTGTATTGAGAAAATAGTAAACACAGCCCTCATATTCGCCGCTGACGGCTCGTGTGCCTATGGGTAGGATATCAAGCGAGCCCACATGGTCGGAATATTCTCTGCGGAATGTGCCGAGCATTTCTTCGGTGATATCTCCTTTGGTGAGCCTTTTTATGCTGTCTGCATATTCAAACATTCTGGCGGCAAGCTCCTGCGGACTGAATGACGCACGTCTTGAAATGCAGTCTTTGAGCCTTGCTCCAAGTTCACGCATTTGCCTTTCAGTTTCTGCCATTCTAAGTGCATGACATGAAACGGCGGCAAGTTCAAAATTATCGGGGTCGCTTTCTTCCACACGCACAAGTCCTCGTGCAAATACGGCGGACATTATTTTTATGCAGTTTTCCGCACACTCTTTTATCTTGTTCTGCGTTGACTGTGGCAGTGGTTTATCAGCCTGTATATCTAAAACTTCCTGAGTATCTGTTTCAGGTGCAGTGACTTGTTCTTGCGTAGTTTCAATATTTGTAGGTTCTGTGTGATATTCAGGCAGCTGTGCTCTCAAAAGCAAAATAGCCGTGACTATATGTCGGCATATTCCTCGGGAAACGCAGCTGCATTTGCTTTCGGAAAGGGGAGTTTTAATGGTACAAAGTTCGCTGCCGATTTTGACTGAATATCTATCGCCGTTTTTCTCTGCCAAAAGCGTCATGCCCTCAGTCTCTTTCAAAGCACGCTTGTATATACCTTTGTTTGAAAGCTCGGTCAGCGTTTGTTCTGTCGCCTGAGCGACAGCCTTGTCGATGGCGTCCAAAATATCACCTCCTATGAAAATATCCTGCCGATATAGTCCCCAAGCTTATCGGGGGTCAGGCTGCCTACGAATGCACCGATATCCGCAAGGAGCTGACCTAAGGTCTTATCAAAGGCGGGGTCAGCGTTTTCATCAAGTGCAGTAAGAAATGAAAGATGTGCACCGCTGGTAATTATGTTCTTGCTCACGTTCATAAGCTGTGAAACGCTGCCGCCCTCGTAAAGGTCGGTCACAACGATGACGCAAGTGTCACATGGGGTTGTTATAAGGCTTTCGCAATAGGCGAGTGCCTTGCCAATGTTCGTTCCGCCCCCAAGCTGAACGCTCATTATGGTCTGTGCAGGGTCGTCGGCATGGTCTGAAAGGTCAACTATATTGGTATCAAATATGATAAGTCTGACGTCTGCAAAGGGCAGTTCCGAGATTATCTGAGCCATGACGGCACTGTAAATAACAGAACCAAGCATTGATCCGCTTTCATCAATGACTATGATGATACGCTTTTTGTTATGCTTTTTAACACGGCTGCTAAAATAAACGTCTTTTAGGATAAGCTGTCCGCTTGCTTTGTCAAAGTTTTTCAGATTGCGGCGTATGGTTTTCTTGAAGTCGAGATTGGCAGAGCACTTTAGTGCTGATGATGTGTTTCTGTCTAGTCTGCCTATAAGACTGCGTTTTATGGTGGATTCAAGCTTTTGTCTTATTTCCTCTGCGACCTGTCTTGCTATTTTCAGGGCAGCTTGCAGGACTTCTCCGCTCATGAGATGTTTTAGCTGGATAATGGTTTTAAGCAGCTGAATGTCAGGTTTCATTTCTTCGAGAACCTTTTTGTCCGTAAGCAGTTCGGTCATATTGAACTTGTCCAAAGCCTGACGTTCAAGCACTTCGGCGGTCTGTTTCGGGAAAAGATCTCTGACTTTTGTTATCCATTCTGCGGCATTTATAACGCTGCCGCCTTGACCGCCTGACCGTCCCTCATCTCTGACGTCGTCACCTTGTCCACGGCTGTAAAGATAGTCAAGGAGATCTTCCATATCCTGAAACATTGCTATTTCGTCAGGGTCGCCTGAAAATTCAAGACTTTTGTCTGTCATTCCGCCGAGGACAAGCCGCCAGCGGTTGACGGATATGGCTTTGTTTTCGTTGGTCATGCTTTCTCCTCCTCAGACAAAAGTTTCATTATCTCCTTATCAACAGTCAGACCAAAGCTGTAAAGTTTTTCATCTATGCTGTCATTTTTAAACAGCTCGTTTTGGTCAGTATCGTAAAGTTTAGCGGCTGCCGCTGCTGTCTGCTGTATCTCATAGGGAGTAAAGCAGCTGAACGCAAGTTTCAAAGACGGAAGTATCTCGATAAAATCTTCATACTCCAGTCCGCAGATAAGCTTGTCGGTCATTTCAATAAAAGTGTTATCGGTCATTATAATGTCACGGGCGGCGTTAAATAGTCCGTTAAGAAATTCCGCACCCTGTTTTTGTATATTTTTATCTCCACGGAGATAACCTGTCATTGCCTTTTCCGCAAGTGTTCTGCGGTTTGTATCATAAGAGTACAGGATACCCAGTGCAGTGCCATATACAAACGGGTCTTTGTCAGCTTTGCTGCAAAGTGAGAACAGTGCGTTCTCATAGTCCTCACGGTATTCGCTGAAACTGTCTGTGACCGCTTTTGACATGGTGTGCATTATTGCCGCACAGTCAGCCGAGTGCTTTTCCTTTACTGCCGCCATGTCGGGTAGGGTAGTCAATATCCTTGTGATACAGCGTTTTATGCAGTTTTCTGCGGCTGTAAACTCGGTGTTATAAAGCTTTTGCAGCTCCATAAGAATGATGAAATATTTCAGCCCACTGCCCACCGAAAAGAAATCTCCGTCCATGTTAAGAATGTTTTCAACGCAGGTCTTGTCGGCGTCGGAGAGGTCAATGCCCATTTGAAAGCAGTCAACAAGTATATGTGCGGCAGTGTCACAGTGATCTGTGCGACGGAGCATTCTTGACGCACAGGTGCGGCACGCCTCTTCTATGGTGAAACCGTCTGCTGTGTGGTCGATGAGTGCGGCGTCTGTGGCTGGTACTCGTTTATAAAGCCATTCTTCACGGACACGGCTCCTGTCTTTTCGTCTGTGCAGGTCAGGGCCTTTTAAGCGGAGTGCAAAGTCTGTGCCGAGAAAAACTGTTCTGTGGAAAAATCTGCTCAGCTCCATCCCATTTGCTGTGGTGAAAAGGGGAACTTCCGTTTTGTTTTTGGTAACGGTCTTGGTTTTTAGACGGAATTTTTTGCATTGCTCATCAAAGTCAGTGATAAGCGGCGGAATGTGATCTTTATCGCCTATATGACCTGTCTTATTGCCTGTGGCAAGCCTGTGCATAAGCTCGATTGGCATGGCAGTGGACAATGTTTTTTCGCCCTTAATAAACGAAGATGTTATTGCGTCCTCAAGTTCGTAAAGACCCCATTCATGACAGTCTCTGAGAGCCGCCAGTCCGCTTAACATGGATTGTGCAGCCGCTGCATCTGCCATTGAAACGGGGATATCACGCCTATCGCAGGCTCTCACAGTGCCTATGAGAAGTTCGAGCACAGTGTCGCCGTAAACGCCTTCAGGCTGCTCGCAGTTACAAAGCCGTTTCATTATGCAGTCATAAAAGTAAGGTCGCTGCATACCTGAGGCATAGCCGCTCAATGCGTCGGCGGCCTCATAGGAATAAGCCATAGGAAAACAGCCCTCGTCTTTTGCCGAGTGCTTGTGAAGTCTTTCTTTTTTTATTTTGCCGCCGCTAAGCAGCCTATAGATACCCAAACTGTGGAAACCGCCTGTCACCGCAAGGACTTTTTTGTTCTCCCGAAGTGCCTCACTGATACGCAGTGCCATGTGGTTCTCTCGTGCAAGAGTGCCATCTGCTGTGAGGTTTTCTTCACTTTCGTCATTTCGTGTGATAATGCAGTAGGTGTACATTTGCTGTACAAAATCTTGTACAGATAGTCGCAGCCCCTCTATCTCAAAATATTTCTCCCAAAACTCCTCAAAACTTCTAAGCCCTGTTTTTTCACATAACCTTTTGCAGAAACTGCTGTAAATAAGTCTGCTGTCATCTGTATAGCTGTGCTTGTCTTTTTCGCTACGCAAACCTTTATTTTCGGCAGTGGTAATAAGTATCTCACTGTAGGGCAGATCCATAAATCTTGCCTCTATATCAAGGTCAGAGGCGGTTTTAAGTGCATTGTATTCTGGTGAAGAATATATGAATGGGTAGTAGCATTTATAGTCCTCAGCCTCGTCGCTGACAATTTTCTTTTTGTCCTTGTAGTAATAATACAAAGCGGCAGGAAGTTTTGTGCTCTCGGCTGTAAGAATTGGTATAAGGTCGTTTGCATTTTCAGGACCTTCTATGAGCACAACGTCAGGCTGATATTCTTTTATGGCTCTTATAAGCTGCCACGAGCAGGCAGGGCTGTGGTGTCTGACAGGGAAGAGCAAAAATGGCAGTGAGTAGTCAAAGGGTATTATTTCAGATACTTTGCTGTATCCAGATATTCTGTCCATATGCCGCCCTTTCTTGCACTTTTTTCTTTTACGGCTATCCTGAAATAGCTTTTGAGTTTTTCAAGGTCGTCTTTATTTTCTTTGCAAACTGCACCCAGCAGGTTCTGTGTAAGCTCACCCAGGTCAGTTTTGCCGTCACCGTAATACCATGCACTGCTCATGGTCTGATAGTAAACAGACACAGCCTCGGCGGTGCTCATGACGGCATTTGGCTTTTCAAGCTTTGTGCCCTCTTCAGTAATTCCTTCACGGAGTTCATGATATGTGACCGCAAGCAGTTCTGCGGCGTTGATGTCAACTGGCTGGTCGATGTGACCTGTTTTGGCGAGGTCTTGAGCCTCACGAATTATTATCTCTTTTTCAAGACTCACGTCACGAACCGGTTCGACTGTTTCAAAGTTGAAACGTCTTTTCAGTGCTACCGACATTTCATTTACGCCCTTGTCACGGGTATTTGCAGTACCGATTATGTTAAATCCCTGCTTTGCGAACACAAGTCCGTCATTTTCAAGTTCAGGGATATTAAGTATCTGGTCGCTCATGACAGATATAAGGCTGTCTTGTATTTCGGCAGGAGTACGGGTTATTTCTTCAAATCGTGCAAAAATGCCTTTTTCCATACCTATGAGCAGGGGAGCGGGCACAAGTGCCTCACGGCATGGACCTTTTGACAAAAGCATAGCGTAGTTCCAGCTGTATTTTATCATGTCTTCTGTAGTGCCGGCTGTGCCCTGTACAGTATTAGTGCTTATTCCGCAGCAGGCAGCCGAGAGCAGTTCTGAGAGCATAGTTTTAGCCGTTCCAGGTTCGCCCACAAGCATAAGGCCACGGCTTCCGGCAAGAGTGATTATGCAGCGTTCCACCAGTGCATCGTTGCCATAGAATTTACGTTTTATCTGCATTTTTCCGTTGGCAGTATCTATGACGCCGCCTAATATAAATGTTCTCACGGCTTTAGGTGAAAGCACCCAGTTTTCAGGTTTTCTGCCTGTGTCTGCGTTTTTCAAAGCGTCAAGCTCGTCCTTATATCTCACTTCCACAGGCGGTTTTATGTAATTATTAGTCATGACAAATTATCTCCTAAACGTTAATTAAGCATTAATAATTATATCATATTTTAATGCTTTTTACAACACAAGCAAAGATATTCAGCTTTATAAACAACGAACAGATGTTTTGATTGTGCAACTTGACAGCGGAGATGAGTTTGGATTTTGGGTACAAAAAAACCGCTCCGCATTTCTGCGAAACGGTTTTGTGTATGAGAATGAAATTATCTCTTTGAGTTAACCCCGAATGTTCAACTAACCCGGAACGGGTATTCAGGCATCTTGCATTAAATTATTATTATCTTTAGAAAATGTCGTAAATACGGCGTTTGGATTGAGTTACAAGAACTGAGGTTCTGCTGGATTTCAAAGTCTCTGCCGTTCTCTTGTAACTCAGTTGACCACTACTTGACCTTAATTGACCAACGCTATTGCATATCTCTGTATCAATTTTGAGAACTGTGGTGAGAGACTATGAGAACTCCGCCCACGAAAGGAAGATCATTATGACAATAGCAGAAAAACGTGAGATCGTAAACACTATCATTAACCTTTTACTTCAACTGACTGCCGAGGAAGAAGAGCAGGAACAACCTGCATCAGCTTCAAAGCCTGCCAAAGTTCCGGCACAGTCAGTCAAGATGCTGACTATCAAGGAGTGTGCTGAGTTGATAGAGGGCATTTCCGAACATTCTATCCGTATGCCGATAGCACAAGGAAAAATCAAAGCTTTCCGCACAGGTGAAGGTGTCCGTGGAAATATCTCGTCAACAAAGAGAGCCTGCTGTCCTATTTCAGCGGAAATGAGGAGGTGTGAGCTATGAGCAGATACAAAAGCGAACAGACCGCATACAGCCCACTGAAAAAGAAATACGTTCCGCTGTGGGGCTTGGATACCAACACCGTGACTGTCACCCACTTCAATGCCGATACTCAGACCGAGGAGAGCAAGACCTACCATACCGACTTCATCAGGTATCATCTTCATTTCTCTGACAGCCGTTGTCCCGACAGGCTTCGCAGGCTCGTCAATGATGGCAGGATAGAACAGTATCTCGATGATATGGAACGCAAAGTCAGTGAAGCTATCTCACGTCAGGTGGAGCTTTGGAAACAGACCGACATCTACTATCAGAAAGCTGCCCTTAGCGGTGATGCCGAGAAAGTGCTCGGTCTGGAGGACTGTTTCGTCTATATGGCGAGAGAAGCGGTGTTTGAGTGTATGGTTTATATCTGAGGTTCTATGGCTGTGCCTTCGGGTGCAGCCGTTATCATATATGATACTTGTGTTTTCTTAGTTCAAAAGCACGCTCTCCACCTTCAAGAATATCGCATATATGCTGCTGTATTCCTTGCTTGTTTAGAATGCCATCTTCTATCGCACCATCATCTTTTATAATTGGTTTATCTTCTTCAATAGCACCTGTTCGATATTCAAATCTGTATTCTTTGTTCGGACAATTGTTTCCGTTTTGGTTTGCAACAATTATTTCATCCGCATCCGCACCTAATACAACATTGGCATTGTGCGTAACAACAATAATCTGTCTATCTTTTTTCTTCTTCTTAATAAATGGGATTAAATCATCAAAAACGGATCTATTGTCAAGATCATCTTCAGGTTGATCAATTAGTATTGGGCATTTACTTTCTGCCATGTCAATTAAAAGCTTTAATAAAACTAATGCTTTCTTTCCCGGTGACATAACATCAATACTATCTTCACCCATTCTAACGTTGTATTTTATATTATACCAATCATCAAATATTTCTCTGAGGGCACTTTCTACATTATATCCATTTTTTAATGCTAAGGAACCATCAATAATCTTGTCTACCATTTGTACCATAAGTTCCTTAGTATAATCCGAATCATTAAATTCATCTAAATTGATTATTGCCTTTAATTCTTTAGAATTATTGTGGAATACTGAGCGTATTTTAGCGATAAAGTCGTTTTTTCTAAATGGAACTGTAACAACAAAATCTATGTCTTCTTTTTCTGATTTAATATTTTCATTTACAATATCAGCATAGGTCTGATAAATTATTTTGAATTTTTCGATAGAATCTAATATTTGTTTCTTTACGTCGTAATATAAAGCCTTCTCTTTGTTATTTCAGCATCAAATTCTTCAACTTTTTCTTTATTAGATGTCTCATTTGCTATTTTCTGAGTTATGTCTGCTAACGCTTCACTACTTTTGATTTTTGGCTCTAATTTAGCTTTTTCTTTTTCAGCATTTTGCTTTAGACTTAATGTAGTCTTTATTTTCTCATCTAATACAGCTAACAATTTTGTCTTCCAGGATACCCACTCTAAATTTGCATTATTCAGAACACTTTTTTGGGCTTCGATAAACAAATTATTAATATCAGGAGACAGGTTTACCGTAAAATTCTTTAATTCGACAATAGTATCTAAGGCTTGAATAAAACTCAAATTTCCTTGTAAAAGCAATAATTCTTTGTCAGAATTTTGAATTATCTGAATGGATTTTTCGTAGTTTTCAAAATCAGTTTGGGAAATATTGAGTTCTGAGGATAATAATTCTTTCTGTACTGTTAAAACGCTTATGACATCAGAAATACCTTTTGCATCACCGATTTCTTTCTTTTCGTTTATTAAAGAAACAATTTTGGAGTTTATAGATAATAAGTCCAAAATCTTTTTATTTAATTCGCTTTTATAGCTTTTGACGCTATCCAATACCGTTTGATAAGTATTCTTTGAATCTTCGTTTAACAGGATAATTTCTTGAATAATATTATCTATTTCATTAGTATTCTGCTTATCATCGCTCAATCTATTTAAATACGTTTGAGGAATATAAACAATTTTTCTTTTTTCCTCTGTTTCGCCATCATTCCAAAAAACTTTGATATTTGTAATCTCTTTTGTATTCCTCGATAAATCTTTTTCTTTCTCGGCTACTTGTTTTTCATCAATTGCTTTGGCAAGATTGTGTAATAAAAGAGTTTTTCCTGTTGACTTTCCTCCAATAATACAAGTCAGCTTATCATTAAAATAAATAGCTTCTTTTTGAAAATCATCATCATTGATAATTATATGATCTATTACATTGTATGGCATTTTTGCCTCAGGCAGAATAGGAGATATCTTTACTCGTTCAACAGGTTCGTAGATGATTTGTTTTAAGCCATTGAATGTTGGATTAGCTTTAATCCAACAGTATTTTTTACCATCAGGTTCAAATATTTTATCGTTGCAATGTGCATCACTTCCGTGTATACATGGTTTTAATCCTCCGCATTCCTTAATTACTTTTTCGGGAGGTATTTTTTCATTTGCACCTGAAAAATATTTTATATCACTTGGTTTTGCTGAAAAAATACCATCTACAAAATTATAGATATCCTGCCTAAACGCTGTTAATTGTGAACTTTTATCTTCTGTTATATAATCAGAATGATTTGCTGCACCACTTACTCCATCACCTGTACTATTAGAAACAAATATTAAGGTGTTATTACGCAGTTCCTGGTCATTTTCAAATACTTTTTTTATAGTGCTTAGTTCTGGTACAAAAAGCTCGATTCCTTTTATATATGCTGCAATATCATCTAATTGATCATCACTTTTTTTACCTAATCTAATTAATTCGTCTTTTGCAGCTGAATAATCAGTAGTTGCAAAACTCATCGATAGCTTTGAAAAAAACCTACTTTCTAATGAATCTACTATATCAGGATTGAAAATAAAATGAATGTTAATTGGGGAGTCTTTTGCTATTGGTTGACATCTCATCTCTACATTCGGAAGTATTAGTTTAATACTCGCCGGCAATCTATGGTCATTTACAACTTTTATATAATTATCAACAGATAGATAGTCTGTTATTCCAATGGCAACAATATGTTTATTAAGGTCGGTTCCATCTGAAACATAGCTATTTATATCATTATAATAATTATCCCATTTTTCATCAGGTGTTATGCCAGTATAGCAGTCATTCTTTTTGGTTTCAGGGGTGTGAATATGTAAATCCCAACGCCCCCATTCAGATCCTTTTTTATAATCCATGGTGTTACTCCTTAGTACATTTTAAATTCTATCACCATAAGGCAGCAATTTGATATAATCCTCCATAAACTGCCAATCAGGGATATATCCTTCATCTGAAAATTCATTTGAGTTATCAATTACTGGTGTACCGTCAGCTGCCATAAGAATGGGAAGTTTGATTTCATCTTCTGCGTATTTTTCTTCTGTTACTTTCCTACCATAAGCGTATTTAAACCTATTAGCGGTGAGAAGCGTTTGAATAAATAAATATACACCATTTGATGCTATTTTTTCAGGAAGCAGAAGGATCTTTGCAGAATCGCCAACGACACAACCATTAGGGTGAAAAGATACATATCCAGCCGAACCACTTCGAGCTACTGTTAAACACGATCGTTCAGATACTGTATATTTCTTTTTTTTACAGTATATCAAATCTATTTTCCCTAAAACACCATTATTCTCTTCGCCACTTTGAACAGCATTAAATGTTCCGGGGTTTTCTTCAATTTCATCGTTAGTGATACCTTTACCATTGAGTATGCTAAGAATGCGACCGACTTTAAACGATTTCCAGTTATTTATATCTAACGATCCTATATTGCCAACTTTGTTTTTTGTAGTTAATGGCTTATAATGAAGAGATTTAATATAATTCTCCATAAATTGCCAATCAGGAACATAACCTTCATCAGAGTAAAAATTGGTCGAATCTATGAAGGGAGATCCGTCAGAATTATATCTTATAGGAAGACAAATATCCGTATTATTCATATTTTCAAGCGTCCATTTACGTCCATACGAAAATCGGTATTTTTCCTGACGGATGGTTGCGACCATGAATAAACCTATAAATTCGTTGAATCCTTCATATTTTGAATATAGGGCATTAACATCATCAGTAGCCCAATAAGGATCAGCTTGATAGAACGCTTCGCCAACTGAGCCGTTGTAGCTCAACGATATAGTATTACCTTCGTGGATTGGTTTCTGCCCTATATGATTTGCGACGCCGTTATTTGAATCTATTGCACCAATATATATATTGCATCCAGCTTCCTGATCTTCAGCGGTGAGACGTTTACCTTTTTTTATATCAAATAATCGTCCGAGATAAAAGCGTTTCCAATCATTAGGATTAAGATTCATAAACCTTGCCCTCCTTGATTTGATACGCAAGATAGTTATTTAATGTGGTTTGAAAATCAGTTTCAGATAATCTGCTGTAATCAGTTTTCATATACGCTTCACATAACCATTCGGATTCACCATTTACTACTACAGTAGCAGATTTACCTGGTTCAGCTTTATGGTTCCTGAAAAGATATATCCACTCTTTTTCAATTTCTTTCCACAAGCTTTCATTATCTGCGTTGAACTGTTCAACTCTGCCGAGGTTCTTCTTTTTCTTAAAGCCATCGTCTTTACAATAACCAAAGAAAGTCTCTTTTTCCTCTGAGTGCGGTTTGCCAAGTGTAAATAACATACAGCAGGCACAAGCAGAGGCACCAGGATAAAAAATCTCATTGGGAAGTGTAAATACTGCTTCAAGGGTATTGTTTTCAAGCATTGCGATCTTTTCTTTTTCGATTATATCGCTTGTTCCTATTGCTGCAGCAACTGGAAGTAACACAGCGAGCTTAACCTGTTTAGTTGGCTTACCAGCTTTTTCTTTCAGATCATTCAGTTCCTTTATAACATCAGACAGAAAATGAACGAATACAAAACCTTTAGTTGGGTCTTCTTTTCCGTCCTTTGCTTTAGCAGTCCATGTTGATTTATAGGCGGAAGGAATACCAATAGGTTTTGCATTGTATGGAGGATTCATCAGAATTATATCAGGGTCAGCTTCCATGATAAACTTCTTATTATCAAAGATACTACCAAACTTGATGTTTGAATTGCCGTCACCATGAATAAGCATATTGGTTGTAGACAGACCATAGGCTTTTTCTTCAACTTCAATACCAAAAATGTGTTTTTCCTTTACTTGTCTTATCAGTTCCTCGGCTTCCTTTTCAGTTTTATCTCTGCGACAATCAGCAATTTCTTTTACCATTGCCTGCACTAAGAATGATCCGCTTCCACAAGTGCCGTCCAGAACGACCTTTGTTCTATCTACATATGTTATACGGCACATAAATTCAGTGATGTGATCAGGAGTGAATGCCTGATTTTTATCCGCTTTGCCAGTATACTTATTAAAAGCTATAAAGAACAGGTTCAGTATATCCTGTCCCTCAGAACTGTCCGCATCAATATATCTGTAAATATCCATGAGGATGGTATCAAGAATCTCAATCCAGTCTTTAATTTTCAGTTTTTTGACTTTCTGATCGTTGAGAACATTTTTCTGCAATAGTTCGATTTTCTTTGTCTTGTTTTCAGAATTATCAAGAAGATTATCAAGAGTATTTTTTATGCCGGCACGTATTTCTTCAGCAGACATCATTTTCCATACATCGTCGAGCTTATCTTTAAGTGCGTCATCAATTCTTGTAGCACCTGTTTTCTTTACCATATCTTTGATATAAAGAAGTGTAGTGCCTACAAATTGACTGCGAAGCTTCTCGTCAATGTCCTTTTTATGAAGTAGCTCATTAAGATCATAGGTGTTTTTCATGACACGTTCTTTATCGTTTTGTCTCGAAGTATCGAAAAGTTTTACATAGTGCTCCATTGCATCGAGGACGGTTTCTTCTTTTAAAAGATGAGCATCGTCCACAGAGTAACGCCATACCTTGATCTTATCATTATTAGTGTTTGCAAGAATAGCAATAATTTTTATCCCTTTATGTAAAGCACGTTCTTCTTCAACATATTCTGCCAACTGCTTTTCGTCAGCTTTAGTGAAGCTCTGCTTTGTCTCGATTAATACTGCAACGCTATTTTTTTCAAAACGTATATCTAACTTGAAATGCTTGACAGCGTGACCTACAGCTTTTTCAAGCTTTTCTTTACTACCTGCTTCCTGTACATAGCTGTATTCACCTGCTTCTATGTTAGTGGTAAGATATTCCTTACCAATACGATCAATCATCTCATGTCTATTCACTATCAACACCACTTTCTAATGGGATAATTCGACAAAATATATAAAATAATTATACCATAATTCCTTTGAAAAAGCAATATGTAATCGTGGGATTTCACCTGTTTTTCGACATCTGCAACTTTGACTCCACCGGATTCAAAGTTCATACCTTCCTCCCAAACTTCTCCACAAGCTCCTCGACCACAGCCTTGATCTCCGCCTTATACTTAGCTGAGAGGTCTTCAAGCTCCTTGGTCGGCAGACCGTTGCGTATCAGGCGTTTTTTGAGCTTGTCCATATCTTCCATACGTTCCTGCTTCGCCTGTATAAACTCGTCAAACTCGGCAGGGTGATACTTCTCAACACCTGCTTCAACGAGAACCTTCTTATATCTGCGGACATAAGCATCATAATCACGCTTAACGGCTGAATATGCCTTGGTGTTTTCCTTGTATATGGCTTCTTTCTGCTGTTTCTGAGCTTCGATGCACTCAGTTGCGTGACAGCAGACCGCCCCTTTCGTTCCGAGGAACAGCTTATGGCAGAATCCGCACTCGCAGACAATCCACTTGTTATGATGAACGAGCTGCCCGATCTCTGCAAGGATGGTATGCAGGCAATTGTCGCTTTCACGGAACACATTGAATGTATAATCATCGGCAGCAACTATCGTTCTTCCGGACTGTATCATAAAATGCTCCATAGTAGACTTATGGCTGAAATACGCATCACTGCACATCAGGGCGAACTGCGTATCCATGAACTCCATTAGCTTTCGGGAAACCTCGTCCTGTATCTTTCTTCTGTTGAGCTTGGCGATAACAACGTCATTCGGTTTCAGTAGGACGTGCCTCTCCTTGTCATAGAACTCAATAACAGAGCTGACATATCCTCTGAAAAAGATATTCTCCCCATATTCAGCTATAAACCTTGCTATCATATCATCGGTGCTGACTTCAATGCTCTTGTCAATACGCAAGGCGCTGTTGAGCCTGTCCTTGAAAGCGTCATAAGGCTCGGTATGTTCGCAGAACACTTTATGCTGATTCATCAGCTCATCAAAAGTGTATGTTCTCGTATTCAGTACTGCACCGTGTATGCTTTCATCGGTATCAATAACAGACTGTGCGATATTTATCGTGCGGTCTGTTTCGTTTATACGGTAAATTGTCGTAATTCCCATACGCTCTCCTCGCTTTCGGTATCTTCTGATATTATAACATATCACACGCAATATGTCAATTTAAATGCGTATTATAGCGTAACATACAGCGTATTTAAAAATATTATGCGTATTCTTTTGCGTAAATACGTAATACACGCACAGGGCCTCCGAAAGAAATGTTACAATGGTCATGTCAGCAGGCAAAGGTCGGCTGACAGCGGTATTGCATACGAGATGCTGACCACTATACATATAAAAGCACTTTTATAAATACATCTGAAAGGAAGAGGATATTTGAACAACGAAACAACGTGGGCGCAGCCCACACCACTCCGTCCCGACGGGACAAACCTCCTGCCGTTCCCTGTGAACGCACTTCCACCTATTATAGGTGATATGGCGGACGCAATAGCGACTACCACTTCAACGGACGTTGCAATGGCAGGCACTTCAATACTCTCAGCGGTGAGCTACTGCTTTTCGGGAGTGTACAGAATGTCAGCCAAGCGTGACCATACTGAGCCGCTGGTACTCGACACCCTGACGATAGCAGAGCCGAGCTTCAAGAAGTCTCCTGTTATCTCTCTTATAAAGCGACCGTATATCCAGTTCGCTCATGACTGGAACGATAACAACAAGCAGGACATCTACACGGTGCAGGCAGAACGAAAGCTGCTTGAGAGCAAGCTCGAAGCACTTGAAAAGAAGAAAGATGTCACCGCCGAGGAGATCGCCAAGCTCCAGACGGAGCTGAGTAATATCCCTCCGAGCAACTTCCGCAGGATAGCGGTGGACGATGTTACACCCGAATCTCTTGTGAATTTGCTCGAAGAAAACGGGACGCTCCTTATGATCTCCGATGAAGCAGGTATGCTCGGAAATTTCAGCGGACGTTACAGCAACAATATACCGAACCTTGATCTCCTGCTGAAATCGTGGAATGGTGAAACGTATATCAGCGACAGAGCGACCAGGGAGAGTATAGTGCTGAAAAAGCCGTACATGAGCATCTGTCTTGCGTGTCAGCCATATATGTTTGATAGCATGATAAACAATCCTGTGTTCCGTGGCAGCGGACTGATAGCGAGGTTTCTATATTGTTTCCCCGTAAGCAATATCGGCTATCGTAAATATGATACACAGGCTGTTCCCGAAACTGTTGCAGAGAATTACAAGAAGCTGATATACAAGCTCCTCGGTGCAAAGTTCGCTTACCATGATGAGAAAGAGCTGTATCTCCATTTCGATGAAAAGACATACGGTGAGTTCGTAGATTACTACAACAGGCGTATTGAGCCGATGCTCCTCACGGATATGGCATTCTGCAAAGGCTGGGGCGGTAAGTATCACGGCGAACTGCTCCGCCTGTGCGGTATCATTCACTGTATCAAGTGTGCTTTGAATGGTGTTGAGCCAGCGGAGAACCTTGTCACGCTTGATACGTTCTGTAACGCTATCGAGATCGGTGAGTATTTCCGTGAACAGGCGATATATGCGTACAGTCTCGGTGACGTTGACCACGGAACGATAAAGGCAGAACGTGTGATAAACAAGATACGCTCCAAGCACATCACAAATATCAGGCAGAATGACCTGTACAAGCTGTGCAGATGCACACTATTTAAGAACGCCGCCGACTTTGCTGAGACAATGGATATGCTGGAGGAATACAGGTATATCGTCCGCAACATAAGCAAGGGCGCAAACAACAAAACGATAACAGATGTTATCATCAACCCGAACATTTACAGATGATGACCCCGAACTTTCCGCATTTTGCACACTTTGAAACTGCAAAATGCTCAAAATGTTCAAAGTTCATAAAACACAAAACTCTTAGATAGAAAGATGAGGATTTTAATTATGACAAACGAAAGAAAAGAACAGCTTCTCGACCAGATACTTGAACTCATGACCGCTGTCGCTTACGACAGAGAGCCTAATGAGGGCGCAGTCCCCGAAACAACCAAAGCTCCTGCACCTGAAAAGGTGAAGATGCTGACCGTCAAGGAATGTACCGAGCTTATTGACGGGCTTTCCGAACACACTGTCCGTATGTTTGTAGCTCAGAACAAGATCAAGTATATCCGCACAGGCGAAGGTGTTCGTGGAAAGATACTTGTCAACAAGGCTGACCTGCTTAACTATTTCCAGAATTGACGGTATTCGAGCAAGTAAAATCTGCTATTGATATGAGAACGGTAGCGGAGGGATATGGTCTTGAAATATCCCGTGGTGGTATGGCACTTTGCCCGTTTCATAACGAGCGTACTCCCTCTGCTAAAATTTATCCCGATGCTCTTCATTGCTTCGGCTGCGGAACGCACGTTGACGTTATCGGTTTCACGCAGAAAATGTTCGGATTGGACAAGCCTATTGATGCTGTGAAAAAGCTCAACGATGATTACGCTCTGCATATCGAAATCGGCAAAGCTCCGACTGCGGAAAAAGTGTCCGAATATCAGAAGCGAGTCCGAGAAAAACGAGCCTATGAAGAATGGGAGAAGTCAGCGTGGCGAACACTCAATGATTATCTGTGGCGGATGCGTGAATGGAGAGAATTTGCTCCTGCTTCTCCTAATGAAGAATGTGACGAGCGTTTTGTATATTCCTTGCATCATCTGGACTACGCAGAGTACCTTTGTTTTGAGTTCATAAACTGCAACAAAGCTGGTCGGCTTTCCATGAAAAATATCGTTGCTGAGATAGCAGATTTTCAGAAAAAATGAGAGCTGATTTTTCAAAATTGTAATGCGGATTTCCGCAGTTCTCACGGGTACGATTCAGAATAACCGTACCCACAATTTCGGCTGCTCCGCCAGCCGATAAGAGCCTCGCAGAGCCCCGGCATTTTTGATAGTCGTGTAGGCGGCTGTCAAAAGTGCTTTGGGGTTTACTGGCGGCGCACCGCAAGTAAAATCCGGTGCTTCGCACCGTTTGGGTTGCCGATCTCCGTATCGTTGCAATCCAATTTGACCATCAGGGCTATATGGAGCATAAGCTCCGTCTTATGCGAAATTCTTCAAAGCCCGACAGGGCGTAAATGTTCTTAGTAGCACAAGCTCTGTCTTGTGCGTAATTCTTCAAGCCCGTCAGGGCTTACATGATGAAAAAAATTTTATGAAAGAGAGACTATAACATGAGTACAAAATCTATCTCGATGTGCGAGGGTAAAGGCAGCCTTTCACATAACAACAGAGAGTTCTCTGCCAAGAATATCGACAGCTCCAGAACACCGAACAATGTTGTGTTCGTTCAGCAGGCTCTGAGTGATGCTTATCATCAGCTTTTCGATGAAGCGGTTGAGAGATACAACGCTAATCAGAAAAGAAAGAATCGTAAGATCGGTAACTACTTTGAACACCTGTTCAATCGCCTGCCGAGCAAGAGTGTTATTACAGGCACGAACAAGCAAAAAAGCTTCTACGAACATCTCGTTTATATCGGAACAAGAAAAGACACTGGCGTCGGCACTCCTGATGCCGAGATAACGACTGAATGTCTGCGTGAATATATGGAGGGATTTCAGGCGAGAAATCCTAACTTCTATGTGTTCAATGCGGTGCTTCATCTTGATGAATCAACTCCGCACCTGCACATCAATTATATCCCCGTAGGTCACTTCACTCGTGGGCTTGAAGTCCGCAATGCGAAGAACAAGGCAATGGAGGAAATGGGCTTCGGAAATGATGCGAAAGCGAATGACCGTTGGAGACGCAGCGAGTGGGATATTTTAAAGAATATCTGTAATGCTCACGGCATTGAAATTTCCGAACCGAAGAAGTCCAGGGGTTACAGTTATAAAGTCAAGGAGTACGGCGAACATCAGGACAAGATAAATGCTCTCAATGCTGAGATCGAAAGGCTCATCGCCGAACGTGACGAGACTGTTGCCAAGTTTGAGAAACTGGCAAAGAAAAAGGTGAACATAGGTGAGATCGAAAGCATCGAAGCCAAGGAGTCCGTGTTTGGCAAAAAGGTCACACTTTCCAAAGAGGACTATGACAAGCTCAGCGGCACCGCAAAGAAGTATATCGCTATGGAGAAGAACATCAAAAAGCTGAAAAAAGAGCGTGACGCAGCCGTGCAGGAGCTTGGTGCTGTGAAACAGCAGTTTGAAGCTGTTTCCTCGGAGCTTGCCGACTACAAGAAGAAAGAGGAGGACAAGCGTTTCTTCTCCCGTGAAAAGATGAACGCCGAAGGTAAGCGTATCAAGCGTGAAGATCAGCTCTCCCAAGATCTGCAAAAGGCAAGGGCTTTCATATCCGCCTGCGGACTGGCGGAGGATTTTGCCCGGTATAAGTTTAACAAAACAAGAAATGCAGAGTTAGAATAAAAGACAAAAAGCTACGGCATATCTCCGAAAGTGCTTGACAAAGATAGAATAGTGCGCTACAATGCTAAATACAGAGATATGCCATAGTGTAAATTTAGGAGGATTTACATTGGCGAATATAACAAAACGCGGAAACACATTCCGCATCAGGGTGTTTGTCGGCTGCGATATGAACGGCAAACAGCTTGTAAAATCAACAACCTACACTCCGCCCGACGGAGTGACACCAAAGAAAGCCGAAAAGCTCGCCCAGGAGTACGCTTTCGAGTTCGAGAGACACTGCAAAGGTTACTCTCAGCTGAACGAAAATATGCGTTTTTCCGAGCTTGCAGATTGGTATTTCACAAACTACGCTCCGCAGGAGCTGAAAGAAAGCACGATCTACACCTACAAGGGGCAGTACAAGAACCACATCGAGCCTGTTCTTGGCAACATCAAGGTAAAGGACATCAATGCTCCCAGGCTGACGCAGATAATGCAGTCCTATGACCTGAACCCTGCAACAGTTAAGAAACTGTACGTCATAGTGCAGAGCATCTTCCGCAGAGGAGCAGAGCAGGGCTTCATTCGTGACACTCCCTGCCGTAACGTGATACTGCCGAAACGTAAGAAGAGCCGTAAAAACAAGGCTTTAGAGGAAGACAAGCTCAAAAGGTTCATGGAATACCTCGAAAGCAAGCCGTGGGACGAAGACTTCAAGCGTATCATCAAGGTTCTGCTGTACACAGGTATGCGTTCGGGAGAGTGCCTTGGTCTTGCGTGGGAGGACATCGACTTCGAGAACAAAACTATCTCGATAAACCACACGTTGACCGATATAGGCGGCAAGCATGAGCTGACTGATCCTAAGACCGAGAGCAGTATCCGCATCATCGGTGTGGGGCAGGAGCTGAAAAAGGTTCTTCTTGCATAGAAAGAGTATATCGAAAAGCTGAAATATGCCCTCGGTGATGACTTCGCTCATCCTGAAATGGTGTTCGTATCAGCAAGAGGAAACTACCGTGACCACAATTCAGTCTATCAGTCACTCAAACGCTTCACCAAAGGAACGGAATTTGAGGATATGACTCTTCATCAGCTCCGTCATTGCAACGCTACAATGCTCTTAAACAGCGGTATCGACTTGAAAGTCGTGTCTGAGCATCTTGGTCACTGTGATGTGAACGTAACTGCTGACATCTACGCTGATGTTCTGCGTAAAACAAAAGCCCGAACTGCCGAACAGATCGAGCTGTGCCTTGCATAAAGGCAAATAAAAAAACCTCCCTGCGCGAACAGAGAGGTTTTGAATTGACCAAATGTTGACCAAAGAGTATTTGACCACTCGCAAAGTGCGTATAAACGCCGCTTTTGAGGTATCTGATTATCTCTTTGAGTAAGGCGCATCGGCACTTGTAATTTATTCTATTGTTTGCGAAAATGCCTGTTTTACGGCACTTTCAATGTTTTAACTTCGCTTTTCTTTATCTTTTGTTTTCTGCGATTTTGTAACTTTAAAGACCAGATAAAGACCAGCGAAAGACCAAATCATTTTGGCGTACTCCTGTTATTATACGTTAAATGAGAACCGTGGTGAGAGCTGTTGAGAGCTTTCACTGCATATCAACGGAGGTAATAACCATGAGCAGATACAAGAGCGAACAGACCGCATATAGTCCACTGAAAAAGAAATACGTTCCGCTGTGGAGACTGGACACCAACACACTGACCGTCACCCACTTCAATGCTGATACTCAGACCGAGGAAAGCAAGACCTATACCACCGACTTCATCAGGTATCATCTTCATTTCTCTGACAGCCGTTGTCCGGACAGGCTTCGCAGACTCGTCAACGAAGGCAAGATCGTGCAGTACCTCGATGATATGGAACTGAAAGTCAGTGAAGCTATCTCACGCCAGGTCGAACTTTGGAAGCAGACTGACAGTTGCTATCAGAAAGCTGTTCTCAGCGGTGATGCTGAGAAGATGCTCGGCTTGGAAAACTGCTTTATCAGTATGGCACGAGAATCGGTGTTTGAGTGTATGGTTTATATTTGATCGTTTATGGCTGTGCCTATTGGTGCAGCCATTTTTCTATCTTTCGTCAAATAGAAACTGAATTTGCTTGATGACAATAAATGTATTTAGTATGATCGTAATTATCAAAATGTATAAAACAATGCTTAAGCCATTTAATATGACATCTAACATAGAAGCAATTCCTACAAATGTAATAATCACAGACAGTGTTAATGCTAAAACTGAAAGTATACATTGAAACATTATTTCATTAAATGTATTCTCTCGTATTTTTTCGTATTGTTCGTTTTTTCTTTCTATGCCACATAGTATACCTGCAGCAGAAAATTGCAAACCTATATATATTGGCAGAATGATATTTACAACATCTATAATATCTTTTGTAACCGATTGAATAAAACCACACGCACATCCCATAGCAATGGGTAAAAAGAAAAAGATAACAAATGTAAAAAAGTCTTTTGAAATGAGTGAAAAATGTGCTCGAAATATATTTCTCATATTGATGATATTGTTACTTTTTCTGAGTAAGTATAATAGAATCAATAAAGCACTTAAAATAAAAATACCAATAGCAACTGCTTTCACACTCTCAACTCCTTTCATTATTGTATCCGAAATACCATTTCCTGCAGATAGTCATCAACTGTTGATTTTATATATTTTGTTAATTGAATAAAATCGGCATAGCCTTTCTCATCTTGTATGTAATCCGGAATTTCTTCTATAATGCTTAATTTATCTAAATTGTGTAAATCAATTGTTCTGTCCTTTTCTCCAATTTTAACTAGTAATTTTAGCTTATCATATTCTATGTTTTGAAACTCAAATAGATTTGCCTTTCCTTTAATAAAGATATTTATCGCAGATACTATTTTGTCCCATATAGTATCAGAAAAGCATAATTTACTAATAATTCTAGTTTCTGAACCGAATCCATTATAGTATAGATCAGTATCATTGGTTGACTTGTGGTTTTTTACCATAATCATTTTTTTGATATTATTCTTCGTAACTATTTTTTTTACAAATAATTCAGGAGAAATTGTTGCACATGAAATTGATATATTATAAGTTTCAGATAAAAATCTAAAAAGGTTCTCGTATGTTATTGTTTTTACCCCGAAGATACCAATGTTTTGAAAAATCAGAATTCCTTTATTCACAATTACTTGACGGTTATCTTTTGGAATAATGACATACAGATAAAACTTTTTTTCCGCTACGTCGTTAGGTGTCATCTCATACTTTTTTTCTCTTGTATCTGCATCTAATATTGTAGAGGAACTGCCGTAATATCCAGATTGAATCTCAAAAGAAAATCCATTATACTTTTCAGTACTAAAATCTCCAAAAGGCAAATATGTACACGAAAATGTTTTCTTCTTATCATCATCTTTTTTTGATTCAGAGTAAGAAGACGAAAATGCCATAAACATTTCTTTTACAGTAGTAATTAAGTGATCCTCATTATCGTTTATATAAGATATATTTTTATTTAAATCATAAATATCTTTATTTGTTTTGCTATTGAATTTTCTAAGGTGAAAACTACAAACGGTTATACTTAAATGATTCATTATTATCTCCTTTATTTATAGTTTATGGCTCATAGCAATATTTATGCAAATAAAAGATTCTATTATAAAATTACACACTAAACCTTCCTCTTTTCTGCACTCGTGACCTTTTTTCAATCTCCTCAGCAGACATCTGACTAGAAATACTCAAAAGAACTTCTTCAAGTCGTTCATTGATTTTGAGGTTACGCTCCTGTTTTCTTCTGACGATTCCATAACAGCCAACAGGGGAAATATATATTTCCTCTGGAGCGTCAGCAGATACGATATTCTTCATATCGGTAAATGTGCTGTTTTCGGGTATGGGTGTACAGTTTATAAGCGTACCATCAGACAACATGAATATATCCTTACCGCAATCAATAAAGTATCCTTCTCCGCTAACGATTAGAGTTCTCGCTGCAAGAGCCAATGAATCAATATTCAGCTCAAATTGTTTTTTCTTTTTTGAAAGCAGTCTTTCTCCGATCCATCGTACTACAGGAACTGCCCATGAATTACCGATAGCTTGATAGCGATTGGTTCGCTTAGCTGATTCTAGTGCAGTATAATTATCGGGGAAGCCCATCAAGCGTTCACATTCAATGGGAGATATTCTTCTGATACGTTCATCCTGAACAACGAACAACGATCCATTGTATGCAGCGGCATTTCCGTTCCACTTTGTTCCGTAAGCAGAATACAGGCAATCTGTGTATTCTCTGAACACTTCAAAACGATGACCATCCTTTTCAAAAGTCAAAGAAGTTGAGGGATATTCAGCAAAGTCGTTTTCATGTTTTTCAAACAGGATGTATTCGGGGAAGAAATCCTTTCCACCTGCTAAAACATATAATCTTCTTCTCTGTTGAGGCAGTCCGAAATATTTAGCATCAAGCACTCTCCAGGCTATGTTTCTGACTGGTCCATGAATAATACCTGCACTTGACCACTTTTTCATAGATATCACTTCGCTAAAGCCTGCAAGGGAAGAAATAAGACAGCCAAATGCATTTGTTTTATCTGTAAGAACACCTTCGACGTTCTCCCAAAAGACAATACTGCGTGAATGCCCTTTATTTATTCTGATCGTATCATTTGCATTGACAATATCTACGAACTTTAGTGTCAGGTTTCCTCGGTCATCTTCAAGACCATTCTGTCTGCCGGCTAATGAGAAAGCTTGGCAGGGGGTTCCGCCGCAAAGCAGATCGGGAGCTTCTATTTCACCTGAAATAAGCATTTCAGGAATATTATTCATATCTCCGACATTAGCAATATCCGGATATTTTTCATATAGCACTCTTGATGGAAAATCTGCTATCTCTGAAAACCACTTGAATGAAAGTCTTAATGGCTCCCAAGCAACCGATGCTGCCTCTATTCCTGAGCATATACTTCCAACTGTTTTAATGTTCATTTCAATACTCCCTCGTAGTAATAATCACCTTATATTATAACATATTACTTTTTCAGAAGTCAATATGACAAAAGACGAATTCTGGTTAGAAAAAGACGAATTCTGGTTAGAATCACTTTATATGTTTATTCAATTCTTTTCTCCAAGTTTCAAAATCGTACCATCCACATCCATAACATCCTCGTTCTGCATCAGGTCCGGAAGTCGGGCAATCAGAGGGCCAGTTCTCGTCTCCATAGTAATAAAACTTTATTCCCATGGGAAACCCCCTTTTCCCAGTTTTAATACATCTTTCACAGGCTCTTGATTTAAGTAAATTGTGATTTCCTGAACTATCTTTTTTTAACAACTGAAATTTATCACGAATTTTATCAGCTGACATATCTATAGGATTTTTATCTTCGTTAGCTCCCCAACGTTCCATTGGATATCTATGATCTATCACAAGTTCGTGTTTTGGTCTTTGTCTTTCCTCTATTACATCTACATAGTCATATTCTTCTAGTATTCTTTTCTGTAATCTTTGTGGCAAAGATGATGCTGCATTAGATGCCTGAAACTCACCTGTCCATCTATCCCATTTTCCAGTGTTTCCACATTTTGAGCAGTGTTGAGTTTTAGATTGAATTACTAATCCTGGACGATTAGTTGTTCCTCTTTGTAATCCCTGTATTCCTCCGCCACCAGCAATTTGACCAGATGGTATATCTTTAGCAATACAATTTCTACAATGCCAATCACAGTCCTTAAGAATTTGAAATAGTTGATATTGCAATGACATTTTATCTCTAAAAGTATCTTGATAATCGAAAACATTCATTTTATTCGCCTCGTTTCTTTTTTAATATTTCAACAATATTGTCTTTCCATTTCTGAATATCATACCAAGGGCAGCCCACACAGCCCTTTTCAGCTTCTTTTCCTTTCACAGGAATGCTTTTATCCCAATCTTCATCGCCTTCGTAGAAATAAGAAATGCCATAGATCGTACCACGCTTTCCTGTCTGGAAACAATTACGACACACTTCTCGTTTTTGCTGATTGCGCTGGTTTGTCAGTAGCTGGAACTTTGCTCTGATCTCATCATCAGTCATATCATCAGGGTTCTCTGCTTTGGTGTTTTCGTCCCATCGTATTTCCGAGAATTTATGGTCAGGCAGCAGATGGGCAGAAGGTGTACCCTCATAAACGTCAATACCGCCAAGAACTCTGATGATACGTTTTCTGAGCTCCTTAGACCATGTTTCGTACCCATTGCCTGCGATTTCAACTCTGTCGATTGGGAGCAGCAGAAGTCTTGTACTTCTTTTTTGCTGACAGACCGGACAGCAATAGTTTATGTGTGTAGCAATTGTATAGCCCATTTCTTTCAGGTCTTGTATTCTGCGGGCAAAATTAGGGTTATTGATGTCACAGTTTCGGCAATGCCATTTTCCGTCCTTTAGTGTATCGAAAATCGGCTTTGTAACATCGGAACGTGAAGATGCCCAATATTCATCTTGCTTTTTCAGCCAGTTATCATAATTAGCAGGATCGAGTTGGGCATATACGTTGTTAAGGTAACTATAAAGCTGTTCTTCATCATCAGGTTTAATAGAGACTCCTGTTCTTCTGTATTCAACTGGAATCCAATAGTCTAGAACGGTTTTAGGATTTTCGTATGTAAACTCAACATGGACATATTCCTCGGATGCTTTTGTATTGAGTTTTCTATCGTTTTCAACGATTTTTATGCCATTCAATAATTCAACGCTCATTTATCTATCCTCCTGTGTATGGGTATTATTCAACAAATAAGAGATATGTTTCAATCTCAAGAGCATCAGCAATACGCTGAATATTCTCCAGGGAGATACTTCTCCTGAAGCACTCTATGTCACTGATATAAGTTCTGTGCAAACCGCACTTCTCAGCAAACTTTTCCTGAGATAGTCCTTTCTGTGTACGATACTTTTTCAGATTTGTGCCAAACACTTTAACGATATCCATAAAACACTCCTCCATTTTATCAATATTATACAATATTGAACACAATAAGTCGACAGACAATAAGTGTATATTGCTATAGATAATAAAAAACCTCTGTAATCATTCATAATGAATCACAGAGGTTTTTATTGTTATGTGCATAAAGTTTTACGCTAAATTGATTTAGCAAAATACAAAAAGATGCATCTTTGTATCTTTACCTTATTTCAGTAAATTCTGATAAAAGGGTGCAACTTCTGCGAGAAATGGAAATACTTTATCAGCAAATGTGAGCAAAGAACAGCAGGCACTAGCAAACTTGACTCCAACATCAAGTCTTTTTAATAGCTTAAACTGAGACTTGACTTTTTGCTCATCAGGACTGCCAGAGCTAAGCTCAGCTTCGATTATATCAATGCTTTCTTCTGCGTCAGCTTTATCTTCCGAGGATAAGTGGGGACTTAATCCAGCTTTCATAGCTTCAACTAGCTTATGCAGCTCGTTAACATCAATACCATTATTGTTCTGAATAGCTGTAATGCTTGCGTTATCGTTCGCTATATTGACTTGCTGACCATTGATGTTATAGGTTACGTTATCGTCCATACCCATCTCTATACCTACTTTCTTTAAATAATCACTGATATGGTTTATGAGAGCTAAAACAACGCAGTGGTTGAATTCTTGCAGCATATCCGCAAATTTATTTGATGAAGAATATGGCAATATTATTCCAGGTGGAAGACTGGTATAATCACGATCGCAGATTGTTTTTATATACGAGTAAATCTGCAATGTTTCTTCGTCTTCATCTATGCTAAATTGGATTTTCCCTCCTTGATGTAAACATTCATCTAACAATGATTCCATTTCAGAATTAAAACCACCACAGCTGTCTATATACTCCATTATCAGCTCGTTAGCTTCTATATAATTACAAAACCTTCTTAAGTCATCAAGATAGTTCCCATATGATGATTGTAACAAACGATTAGAAACGCTGTTAAATTTTGACATGATTGTTTTTAAGGTAGTTTTATTGATTTCCAAACTCTACACCTCCACAAAACGGACAAAAACTTACTGACATCTTTAGCAATGGATTGATTTTTGCCGATCGATCACAGCACCTATAATTATATTCAACCAAGTCTTCTATGGTTGAATATACGGGAGGCTCATACTCCTTTTTAGGTTTTCGTCCAGCCTTATATTTTACGAATTTATTGTGTGAAAACTGCCGTTCCATTTTCTTTGAAAAATCATATAATGTATCCTGTATATAATTCTCTATCATAGCGTTTGCAAGCCGAATAACATCTTCTGTGATATATGATTCGCTTATCAAGCCACAACTTGGGCAGTATATATGTAAAATCTCATCTGATTCCATATCATGTGGAGCACATTTGAAATACTCCCCACAGTATTCGCATTGCAGCAGAACATACCCATCGTTATCAGAAGGGATAGCAATTTTAAAAGTTACTATATCGTTCATATGTACCGCCCCTTTATTTCAACTAAATGTATTATACCATATCATCAGTGAAAAAGCAACACCTTTCTCCGAGTTTACGCTGTTTACAACTTCGACTCCATCGGAATCAAAGTCCCCTCAAAAAGAAAAGAGCCAAGAAGCATCGCTCCTTAGCTCGATAGCAAACATCAGTTACTGTTCAGATAATTCTTTCGCCAACTCCGCTGTCAGAATATCCATTTGCATTTTCAGTTCCGCAACTATGCTTTCGTCAGTCACTTGTGAGAAAGGAACGGAATACTGAGCGAGTTTAACGGCAGTTACCGCCGCAACATTTTCGTTGGTTATTCTAAGTTCCTGAATTTTTGAAATTGCCTTATCCCTATCCAAACGTCTTGTCATTTGATATTCGTTGATCATCTGCTGACGCTCCTGTATATCTTTCTTGATAGAAGCAATATCATAAGCCTTTTGGATTGGATCGTTCATAGTAAAAATCTCCTTTCTGGTATTCAACCCCCGTAAACATCACCAGATAACTCAACCCTGTAAACTCCCTGAGAAAGTCCATATCCGAGAAGTTCAGTCCGTAGTTATGCGTCTTACCGCTGTCCTTTCCCGTGTAGAGATACTCCATCTTCTCCTGATCGAGATGCTCGGTGCGGAGAGCTTCACGGTCAAAGCCTTTTTCTTTCAGGTGATACAGCACGATGCGTGAGAGCTGCACCTGAACGATACGGTAACTCTCGGTGTCGGCACAGTGGTCGAGAATGCCGAGAATATCGAAAATCGTTTCGGTGTCTTTCAAATGCTCGGTATCGTATGCTGTTTCGGGAACGTATTCAATATACTTATCATTATTCAGAAACTGCACCGTACAATTCACATAGGGAATGATCTTGAGCTGTATTTCCAGGCTGATCTCACTTCCACGGCGCAGGCTCACCCAACGCTGTGACAGTGAGCTTACCGACTTGAACACGCTTCTTTTCTTGTTTGCCTGCGGAATAATGGGTGTATCGTCCTCGTTGATAAGATAATCTATCGGAACATCGAAGTATTCCGCTATTCTCGTTATCATGTCGAGATTCGGCATACCGTCATTCACCCATTTGGTGACGGTCGCAGCCGAAATGCCCAGCTCGGTGGCTAACGCTCTCGGCTTCAAACCATGTTCGTCGCATAATTCATTGTATTTTCTCCAAAAGATAGTCATTTTGTGTCCCTCCAATTTGTGCAAAAGGCAGAACTTACTCAGTTCTGGTTATTTTTGCTTGACAAATACTACTTAGGTAGCATATAATATGACTTATAGATTGAAACGTGTTATTTCTTTTCTTATTATAGCACAGCGAACGCAATCTGTCAATAGAAATACAAGAAAAATTACAAAAGTAGAGGAAAACAAAACTTATGAATGAAATCAAATGGGTAGAACCCCGTCCGCTTCGGCAGAGTGCGGACGCTATCCTTTTTCCGCTCGATGCGTTGCCGAGCGTCTTGCGAAACATGGCACAGGCGATCTCGGTCACGACTTCCACCGATGTGGGAATGGCAGGGACGGCAATGCTCTCAGCCGTGGGCTACTGCTTCACAGGTCTGTACAGGCTTGCGGGCAAAGCAGACCACACCGAACCGCCTGTGCTGTATTCGATCATTATAGCACAGCCTTCTGAAAGAAAAAGCCCCGTGATGCACTTCATCAAAGCTCCGTTCGACAGCTTTGAGAGCAAGTACAACAAAGACCACCGTGAGGAAATGTACAAGGCTCAGCAGGACGTTAAGGCTCTGGAAGCCCATGTCAAAGCAATGGAGAAAGAGGACGAGCCTGACACCGCTGCCATAGCAAAGCTCCGTGTCCAGGCTGATAATATCAGAAACACTACACCAATAAGGATAGCTGTTGACGATATAACCCCCGAATCCCTTGTGATCGAACTGAGTGAGAACGATTCTCTGCTGATGATCTCCGATGAAGCAGGAATGCTTTCAAACTTCAACGGCAAGTACAGCGGCGGTATCCCAAACCTTGACTTGCTTCTGAAATCTTGGAACGGTGAGAAGTACATCTGCAACAGAGTTATCCGAGGAAGAACGGAAATTGCCCGTCCTTATCTTTCAGTTGCCCTTGCAGGTCAGCCGTATATTTGGGACAACATGATGAATGATACCGCTTTCAGGTCAAGCGGACTTATCGCACGTTTTGTTCCCTGTTTCGCCAAGAGTGATGTGGGAAAACGGCGATATGATACCACACCCATATCAAAAGAGGTCAGGGAGCAGTATCACGATTTCATTCATCAACTTCTGAGAGGAAAGAAAGACTGGAACGGAGAGGAAATGATACTGCATCTGTCCCATCATGCTTCCGTGGAGTATATCGAATACTGCAATAACTATATCGAAAAAGAGATCAAGGAATCCATGTGCTGCTGTCAGGATTGGGGCGGAAAGTTTCACGGGCTGATACTTCGGATAGCTTGTATTCTGCATTGTGCGGACTGCTGTTCCCGTGGTGTTGAGCCGTCCGACGAAAGCGTGAACCACGATACGCTTGTGAGGTCGTTCAGCATCGCTCACTACTACCGCTATCAGGCAATTTACGGTTTCAGCGTGAATGCTCCCGACGGGAATATCGTCAAGGCTGAGAAGATAATCCAGATCTTCAAGACCAAGAATATCAAACATGGCTTGAAGTCCGACCTCTACCACGCCTGCCGATGCAATCTTTTCCCTACGGCAAAGGACTTCTATTCGGCTCTCGATACTCTTGCTGAATATGGCTATGTTGCTTACGAAGATGTCACCGCCGCCAACAACAAAAAGACTCAGATGGTTCATGTGAATCCCCATATCTGAATCACGTTGGATTTTGTGGTTTTTGTGGTGGCTGACATTGAAATGGCGGTATAGCGACTTTTGCAAGAGACAGACCTGAATGTTGGTTGCTGTCGGTTGATGTTGGTTGAGCATTTTTGCGGAAAGGAGGTGACGTGTATGCCCGATATGGAAAAGGTTGAAAAGTTGACTTCTATCCTTGAAGAAAGAAGCGGTCTTGGTGTGCGTGAAGCACTGATTCGTTACTACGATTTTTTGACGGACGATAAAGCGCTAGACTATGATTTTGAGTTGGGTTTTCTTCTCAATAAATTCAGTATTGAGGTGGATATTCTGTTCTGATTTTTGCGATTTTTATGATCGCACTTTTGGATTTTTGTAATGCGTTTTTTCACATTACTGTGTCCACATTTTCGGCTGCGACCTCAGCCGTTCAGCCTCGCAGAGCCCCATAAGCATTTTTGATAGTCCGAATAGGCTGTCAAAAGTGCTTTGGGGTTACTGGCGGCGCACCGCAAGTAAATTCCCGGCGCCCCGCGCCGTTTGGTTTGCCGATCTCCGTATCGTTGCAAGCCAATTCAAAAGCCCTTCAAGGGCACTCATCATATCGCAGGCGGCGAGCCTTGCGTATATGATTATCCCTCGTCAGAGGGTTCAAACAGAGATATAAAAGGAGACATTTTTATGAATGCAAAATCTATCTCGATGTGCGAGGGCAAAGGTAGCCTTTCACATAATAACCGAGAGTTCACTGCCAAGAATATCGACCCACTCAGGACACCAGATAACATCGTGTTCGTTCAGCAGGACTTGGGCGAAACTTACCACCAGCTTTTTGATGAAGCAGTAGAGAGATATAATGCTCGTCAGAAAAGAAGTGACCGCAAGATCGGTGACTACTTTGAACACCTGTTCAACCGCCCGCCGAGCAAGAGTGTGATCGAGGGTGCAAACAAGCAGAAAAGTTTCTACGAACACCTCGTTTATATTGGCACGAAAAATGATTCGGCTGTCGGAACTCCCGATGCTGAGATAACGGCAGAGTGTCTGCGCGAATATATGGAGGAATTTCAGGCGAGAAATCCGAACCTCTATGTGTTCAATGCGGTGATGCACCTCGATGAAGCAACGCCCCATTTGCATATCGACTATATTCCTCTCGGACATTACAGCAGGGGGCTTGAAGTCCGCAATGCCAAGAACAAGGCACTTGACGAAATGGGCTTCGGAAATGACGCTCGTTCCAATAACCGTTGGCGGCTTCGTGAGTGGGAAGTGCTGAGGGATATTTGCAACGCTCACGGTATCGAGATCAGCGAGCCGAAGAAGTCCAGAGGGTACAGCTACACGGTCGAGGAATATGGCGAACACGAGGACGAGATCAGGAGGCTGAATAAGGAAAAGGCTCAGGCTCTCTCCGAGCGTGACGAAGCCAGAGCCGAACTCGACAAGGCGGCTAAGAAAAAAGTCAAGTTGGACGAAATCGAAAGCATTGAGGTCAAGGAGTCTGTGTTCGGCAAGAAAGTCACTCTTGCAAAAGAGGATTACGATACACTCAGCGACACCGCCCAGAAGTATGTGGCTATGGTCAAGTCAACGAAGAAACTCAAAGCTGAACACGATACAGCGGTGCAGGAGCGTGATGAACTGAAAGCAAAGCTGTCTGCTGTTTCCTCGGAACTCGCTTCCTACAAGAAAGCCGAGGAGCAAAAGGGAATTTTCACCCGTGAGAAGCTGAAAAAGGAAACAAAGCGTATCAGCCGTGAGGACGAGCTGTCCCGCAAGTTGAAAAAGGCTGAGGCTTTTATTTCTGCCTGCGGGCTGAGTGCCGATTATCAGCAGTACAAATATAACAGCACAACAAGAAAGAATGTGCTGGAATAACATATAAACAAGATAGAAAGCAGGGGAAGTACCTGCTATGGGGGTTTTTACAACTATGACAACAAACAGAAAGAACGAGCTTATCGCTCAGCTCGTAAATATCCTGAGCGAACTTATCGAAGCCCATGATCCCGACCAGGTGTCTGAGGTTTCCACCAATGCCGTGGAGATGCTGACCGTCAAGGAGTGTACCGAAGCGGTCAGGGGATTGTCCGAGCATACCGTCCGCAAGCTCATCAAGCAGGGTAAGCTGCCATATCTGAGAACAGGTGACGGCGTGAACGGCAAGATGCTTATCAACAAGGCAGACTTGCTTGCCTACTTCAACGGACAGACAGCAAACAGATAAATCTGTACGCTGAGAACTGCGATTTTACGCTGTTTGAGCGTCAACAGACAGAAAATCCACAAACACCACAGAACAAAGGACATAGATTTGGGCATACTCCCGAAAAGACAAAAAGATACGATAAGTTACTTGACATACAGCCGAATGCGCGCTATGATTAGAGTAACAGGAGTATGCCATAAAATCTATGTGATGGAAAGGAATCATTTATGGCTACTATTACAAAGCGAGGCGATACTTTCAGAATCAAGGTATCTCTCGGTTATGATACAGAACACAAGCAGATCATCAAGTCAACAACCTTCAAGCCTCCGCAGGGTGTTACCCCGAAAAAGGCAGAGAAGCTCGCGCAGCAGTTTGCGTATGAATTTGAAAGCAGATGCAAGGATTATACTGAGCTGAACGAAAATATGCGTTTCTCGGAACTTGCCGACTGGTACTTTGAGAATTTCGCACCTATCGAGCTGAAACCGAGCACAGCATACACCTACAAAGGTCAGTATGAAAAGCATATCAAACCTCTTATCGGTAACATGAAGCTGAAAGAGATCACGACTCCGAAGCTGACAAGCGTGATGAAGACATTCAAGCTGAAACCTCAGTCGGTTCGCAAGATATATGTAGTGATACAGAGTATTTTCCGCAGGGGCGTTGAACAGGGATATATCCGTGAATCGCCCTGTCACAACGTTATTCTTCCGAAGAACCGTCAGGAAAAGAAGAAAATGTCCCTTGACGAGAGCGAGATCAAGCGTTTCATGGAGCTTCTTGATAATAAGCCGTGGGACGAGGACTTCAAGAGAATCATCAAGGTTCTACTTTACACAGGAATGCGTTCGGGTGAATGTTTAGGACTTATGTGGGAAGATATTGACTTTGAAGAAATGACGATCACGATCAACCACAATCTCACCGATATAGGCGGTAAGCACACCCTCGGTTCACCGAAAACGGAGAGCAGCCGTAGAGTGATCGGTATGAGCGAAGTCCTTGCTTCTATTTTCAGGGAGCAGAAAGCCTACATAGACAAGATGTCGGTAGCACTCGGAAAGAAGTTTGCTCACTCCGAAATGGTATTTACATCGGCACTTGGCAACTACCGTGACAGAAACTCCGTATATCAGTCACTCAAACGTTTTACTAAGGGAACAGAGTTTGAATCGCTTACCCTGCATCAGCTCAGGCATTGCAATGCCACGCTTTTATTGAACAGCGGTGTTGACCTGAAAATCGTATCTGAACACCTCGGTCACTGTGATATTGGTGTAACAGCAAATATTTATGCTGATGTACTGAAAAGCACAAAAGCAAAAGTCGCTGACCTTGTTACGCTGAAACTTGCGTAATAGCAAAAAATCCGCCCCGATAAAATCGGGACGGATAATTCTCTTGATAAAGACCAGACAAGTACCAAAAAATATTTGTAAGGTCTGAAAAGTGCCGAAAATACGGCGAATTGAGATATATCTGATTATCTCTTTGAGAACTGTGGAGCACGTCTTGCGGCTTTGAGACCGTACTTCTTTCTTTCCTTCATTCTTGGGTCACGAGTGAGGAAACCTTCCTTCTTGAGGAGAGGTCTGAACTCGTCGCTTGCCTGAAGAAGAGCTCTTGAAAGACCGTGTCTGATAGCACCAGCCTGACCTGTAACTCCACCGCCTGTTACTGTGCAAACAATGTCATACTTGTCTGTTGTATCAGTTACAGCAAATGGCTGACGAACGATGAGCTTGAGTGTCTCAAGACCAAAGTAATCGTCGATATCTCTGCCGTTTATTGTGATCTTACCTGTACCCTCGTAAACACGAACACGGGCAACAGAATGTTTTCTTCTACCTGTGCCATAGAAATATGGCTGCTTTGATTCGTACATCTAAATTGCTCCTTCCTTACAGTTCGTATTTAACTGGTTTCTGAGCAGCGTTGTTGTGCTCAGCACCCTTGTAAACTCTGAGTCTCTTTGCAGCGGCTCTGCCGAGTGTGTTGTTAGGGAGCATACCCTCAACAGCTATCGTCATAGCTCTGTCTGACTGGTTAGCCATCATATCTGAATACTTGATCTCCTTGAGACCGCCGATCCAGCCTGTGTGCCACTTGTAAGACTTCTGATCAAGTTTCTTGCCTGTGAGAACAGCCTTATCTGTGTTGATGATGATTACATGGTCGCCGCAGTCAGCGTGTGGTGCATAAGTTGGCTTGTGCTTGCCACGAAGAATGTGAGCAGCCTTAGCAGCAACTCTACCGAGTGACTGACCTTCAGCGTCGAGAATATACCATGTGCGAGTAATGTCGCCTGCTTTTGGCATATAAGTTGACATATTATTTCCTCCATTCAGAATTTTAAAAAGTCTGTTCACAGCCGCATTTCTCGCCCTGTGAACTCACAACGTTGTTTATTATACAACAGCTTTCCCTGATTGTCAATAGTCAAAACGCCGAATTTTTAATTTATATCCCTCATTCTCTTTAATTCTCTCCATTTTGCTCCGTTTCTCTCTATTTCTCTTAATTCATTTCACTTTTTGCTCCTATATCAATATATATAGATATCAGCAGATAATCAGAGATAATCAACGTATTTATAAGATATATTAAATAAATGCCTGCTCGTGTTTGAAAATATGCAAATACACTGATATTTAGCCTACACACATAGCTTTATTCATCATCAAAATAGAAGATATCCTCCACAGATACGCCGAAAACCTTGGCTATATCCATTGCAAGCTTTAATGACGGGTTATACTGTCCTTTTTCAAGACGGATTATGGTTTCACGCCTGACGCCGACCTTTTCGGCTAAGTCCCCTTGTTTCATATCCAGCTTTGCACGGTATTCCTTGAGCTTTGTTTTAAGTTCGGGCATTACTCGTCCTCCTCATCGGTGCTGAGCTTTCCCTCTTGGTGGAGGAAAAATCCGCTTTCAAGGGTCATATAACTGAACCAGAATATAAACCATACTTGATACAGTCTGTCGCTGTTTATCTTTATGGTTATACTTCCGTCCCAGAACATTGATATAAAGATCGCTACTGCTAGTATTATCAAAAACACGGTTGTGATATTTTGATGTGCCTTGAGCATATTTTCTTTTGCCATTTCGTCCTCTTTGTCAACTTTCTGACAGCTTGCATACAGCCATACTATCGCTAATAAAGCCGTTACCGCAGCCAGTACAACGAATATTACAGTCGCCCATTTTGTATCATCAAGCTTGTAATGCTCCACCGTGTTTTCAAAAATCTCCGTAATAAGTATCCCGATACCTGTAAACATACGCTTTTGGTGATATTCTCTCAGAGTTATCTTTTTCTTTTCTTTTTTCTCTTTCATTTTTATCCCTTCTAGTCCTCGTCATCGTCAAACTTGCTTTCAAAATACAGCCCTATAAAATTGTATACCGCATAGCAATACCATATCAAACCGGTTATAACATATTCGTTCAGCGTTATCTTCAAGTTTCCTAATATCTCAGAGAACAAGGTCGTAACTGAAATAAACAGGCACGCTAACGTAAACAGGAATGATATAAAAGTTTGATTGACCTTTGCTGTTGTCTGCTGGGCAAGTTCGTCATCTGTATCTCTTTTGCCCACTGTGGATATTATTTTTGTTATGCACACTGCTATCAGGGCTAGCGTTACCAAAGATACGATAAGATTTATCACATTGGTGAGCGTATGTCCTTTTTTGATATCAGGCAGGAACTTATCCATGACCCAATAAAATATCCACATTGAACCGCCTGCTGTACCTAAGATACCCATAAGTCTGTAATATTTTTTATATGATATCTTGTTTGATATTTCATCAGTTTTGTTTTTCACTACTATCTCTTCTTTCTTTTGTTCTTTACACGGCTGTATAATCAAAGTGACTTATTTATCACCTTATGTGACAATTATATCACCTTTGTTTTGCTCTGTCAATATAAAAGTGACAAATTTATCACTTTTGTGCAGGTATACAAACTGTGTGACAACTGATCGTGCACATTTATATATAGTGACAACAAAAAAGAGCGGAACAATGTCCGCTCTAAAAAATTATTCTGCTGATGAACTTGAACTATCAGTATCGCTGCTGTCGCTGCCGTTAATGAAGATAGCTTTGCAAACTGAGCTGAAATCTTCATCTCTGAGAGAAACGTCATTTTTCACAACGTCCGATATAGCGAATTTTCTGTAGGTGAAACCGTCGTATACTATTACAAAGGATATAGTGTAGTTATCAGAGCCGTGCTTGCCTTTTACGGTCACTGTGTAGTTGTGCCCGTCCTTTGTGCAGTCCCACTCAGCGTCATCGCCAAGGTATGAGGCTATACATTCGCCTATTATCTTTGAAGAGCTGCCTGAGAAGTTGTCAAGGCTTTGAACGTAGCTGTTCTGTGCTGAAACGGTCATGTAGTCAGCGTCGATTTTAATGCTTTGTGTAAACCCATTCATGAACAGGGCAGCGATAATGAAAAATCCGCACATTATCGCTTTGTAAAGCTCTCTGCCACACAGCTTTTCACGCTTGTATACATAAACCGGCGTGAGCCATACCCATTTATAAAGGTGGGTGGCGGCGATATCATGCTTTATAAGCTGCTTACAGTCTGCAACTGAACAGCCTATCATAAAAAGCGGCACAAGTATCCAAAGCACCGCTCCCGCAGTGGCTGAGTTTGCGTAGTTTTCAAGAAACAAGCCAATAAGCGGCACAAAGCATATGAACCATATCAGTCCATTGTTGAGGGACAATGCCTTTGCAGAATTAGAGTTGTTTTCAGTCTGCGGCATATTTATCGTAATATCCATTTTATCCTCCGATATTTCTAAGTTACCTATATTATATAATATTTTTCTGAAATAATCAATAGTCTGCTTTTTTGTTTATTTGTCACAAAACATATGTTCTGCTTGATATTCAGAAATGTTTAATTAATGTATTTACAAAATCATCGACTTTGTGTTATAATATAATTTGTATGTAAAAATTTTTCCTAATCAGCAAGAAAGGAAATGAGAAATGGCAAGCAAAAAGGAATATACAAATGAAGATATAGTATCCCTTAAAGGCGAGGACAGAGTAAGAAAACGTCCTGCGGTCATATTTGGTTCTGACGGTCTTGAGGGCTGCAAACATTCTGTTTTTGAAATACTGTCAAACTCTATAGACGAGGCTCGTGACGGTCACGGTGATAAGATAATCGTGACGAAGTATAATGACGATTCTATCGAGGTAGAGGACTTCGGACGTGGCTGTCCTGTTGACTATAACCAGCGTGAGAAGAAATATAACTGGGAGCTTGTTTACTGCGAGCTTTATGCAGGCGGTAAGTATAATAACAATGGCGGAGATAACTATGAGTATTCTCTTGGTCTGAACGGACTGGGTGCTTGTGCGACGCAGTATTCCTCTGAGTTTATGGACGTTGAAGTTTTCCGTGACGGATATAAATATGACTTGCACTTTGAAAAGGGAAGAAACGTCGGCGGTCTTAAAAAGGAAGAGACCAAGCAAAAAAAGACCGGCACAAAGACTCATTGGCGACCTGACCTTGAGGTTTTCACTGATATAAAAATAGAGAACGAATATTTTGAGGACGTTCTGAAAAAGCAGGCAGTAGTAAACCCTAATATCACATTTATCCTGCGTATCCAGCGTGAGAACAATTCCTTTGAGGAAAAGACGTTCTATTATGAGAATGGTATCGCAGATTATGTTGCTGAGATAGCAGGTGAAAAGCCGCTGACGTCAGTGCAGTTCTTCACAGGCGACCGCAAGGGCCGTGACCGTGAGGATAAGGACGATTATAAGGTCAAGCTTTCTGTAGCGTTCACTTTTTCAAATCAGATAAAACTTCTTGAATATTATCACAATTCAAGCTATCTTGAGCATGGCGGTTCGCCTGAGGACGCTGTAAAGAGTGCTTTCACTTCCCAGATAAATGCTTATCTCAAAAGCAACAACAAGTATCTGAAAAATGAAAAGCCTATCACTTTTCAGGATATCGAGGACTGCCTTGTACTTGTATCAAGCTCTTTCTCCACACAGACTTCATATGCCAATCAGACGAAGAAGGCTATCACAAATAAGTTTATCAAAGAGTGCATGACAGAGTTTTTAAAGCACAATCTTGAGATATACTTTATTGAAAATCCTGACGAGGCTGTGAAGATAGCTGAACAGGTGCTTGTTAACAAGCGTAGCCGTGAAAAGGCTGAGAAGTCAAGAATAGATCTGAAGAAAAAGCTTGCAGGTTCTATTGACCTTTCCAATCAGGTGCAGAAATTCGTTGACTGCCGTTCTAAAGACCTTTCCCAGCGTGAGCTGTATATAGTGGAGGGTGACTCGGCCCTTGGTTCTGTTAAAATGGCAAGAAACGCTGAGTTTCAGGCTGTTATCCCTGTAAGAGGAAAAATACTCAACTGCCTTAAAGCCGACTATGATAAGATTTTCAAGAATGAGATAATCACAGACCTTATAAAAGTTATTGGTTGTGGTGTTGAGGTCAAGACGGGCAAGAACAAGGAGATATCCATGTTCAATCTTGACAACCTGCGTTGGAACAAGATAGTTATTTGTACCGATGCCGACGTTGACGGTTTCCATATCAGAACGCTTATACTCACAATGCTTTACAGGCTCGTGCCGACCCTTATTGAAAAAGGATATGTTTATATTGCGGAGTCACCGCTCTTTGAGATAACGACTTCCGACAAGACTTATTTTGCGTATGACGAGAACGAAAAGACAAAGATACTCAAAATGATAGGCGACAAGAAGTTCGATATCCAGCGTTCAAAAGGTCTTGGCGAGAACGAGGCGGAGATGATGAGCCTTACAACAATGGACCCTGCCACAAGACGTCTTATAAAGATAGAGCCTGATGATATTGAGCAGACACAATGGATGTTCGATATGCTCTTGGGTGACAATCTGCAGGGAAGAAAAGATTTCATCACCAATAATGGTGTTGATTATCTTGATATGGCGGATATTTCATAAGCTGTTTGAGGGGAGAGCATTATGGACGCAATTTTTATATGGTCGTCTGCACTTGTGATATGTGTTGGACTACCATTGTTTTTCACAGTAATAAATGTTATAAGGCTTTTTGAGAATGCACCTAAAGAATTGGACAGACCGATGTTTGATGTGCTGACGATCGTTGTCGGCTCGATATTGTCAGTTTTTGATCTTGACGGGTTAGGTCTTGGCGTTGAATATGATGTTCCTCTAACTGTTCACGGGGAATATCATACACCCATAGCAGGGGAATATAGGTTTAGTTTTTTTCTTCCTATTTTTATAGCTATGGTGTGCATTGTGCTGTTGAGCGTTATAACAAAGAGAAAACCGCCATTGTTTGCGGCTATACTCATTGCAGGGGTGTATATGGGCAATGTGCTTGATATACTGTTGGTGCTACAGCTTTTGAAGAATATGGATAACTTTTTCTCGGCGATGATGTTGGTATTTCCAATAAATTGCCTGCTTATGTCCATAAGGCTCATTCGCCGTGAAATAAAGGTGCAGACGGGGTATCTCAGTGATTCGACGGAGGAAAGCGGCTTTATGGGCTGGCTTTACAAGTTGCTCACAAAAAGTCTTGGCTGGTATTTTGTCAGCTTTGTGGCAATGATACCGCTGCTTGCGGTGCTGCTTGTGATACTTGTTATTTTCGGACAGCGTCCCGACAGCATAGTAAAGGCTTTCACAGAAACAGCGGATTGGACTTTTTCTCATCAGATACCGCCGCCGCCTGATTATTCTCAGGGGCATTATCTCTGCACAGTTGCGGCTGGGGGACACGCTAAGCTCGTCAAGCCACAGCGAATGGGTCTGCGGCGTGGGGATAAGATAATCGTAAACAGACAGCTTTGTGTCGCAAATGCTTTTGAAGAACTTATACAAGATAAGCTACCACGTTTTCACAAATGTGTGAGAGGCTTTTATGATAAACACGGATATCCCATTTCACAGCATATTACTACAAAATTGCGTGCTGATGTGGTCTATATCCTTATGAAACCACTTGAATTGATATTTATTGCGGTGCTGTATATGTTTGATGCTGACCCTGAAAGCAGGATCGCCATGCAGTATACAGGAAAGAAGATCACCGATTTTTAAGGCGACAGCGACCTTATGAACTTTATGAAAGGATAGATTTTATGGCAAGAAAAAAGGCAGAGCCTAAAAAGACTGCTAAACCAAATAACAACGCATATATCGAGGGTGCAGGACTTGTTGCAGATGAAAAGATAACAATGTCCCTTGAAAAGAACTATATGCCGTATGCTATGAGCGTTCTTGTTTCAAGAGCGTTCCCTGAGATAGACGGCTTTAAGCCTTCACACAGAAAGCTGCTTTACACTATGTATAAAATGGGACTTCTCAATGGCAAGCTCACAAAGTCTGCCAATATCGTTGGTGCGACCATGAGGCTCAACCCTCACGGCGACGGTGCTATATATGAGACCATGGTAAGACTTTCTCAGGGCAATGAGGCACTTTTGCACCCTTATGTAATGAGTAAGGGTAACTTCGGCAAGGCATATTCAAGAGATATGGCGTATGCTGCCTCACGATACACTGAGGCAAAGCTCATGCCTATCTGTCAGGAGCTTTTCGGAGATATAGATAAGGATACCGTGGATTTTGTCCCTAACTATGACAACACGACCACAGAGCCTACCTTGCTGCCTGCGACTTATCCGTCGATACTTGTTAATGCAAACGTCGGTATCGGTGTTTCTATGGCGTCATCAGTTTGCCCGTTCAATCTCAGCGAGGTTTGTGAAACAACTATCGGGCTTATGAAAAATCCTGATTTTAACGCCCTTGAAACACTTAAAGGCCCTGACTTTCCGGGCGGTGCGTCACTACTTTATGATGAGGAAGAGCTTGATAAGATATACCGCACAGGAAAAGGCTCTGTAAAGCTTAGAGCAAAGTATCAGTACGATAAGGATTCAAGGTGTCTTGAGATAGTCGAGATACCTGCGACCACTACAGTCGAGGCGATAATCGAGAAGATAATCGCCCTTGTGAAGGCTGGCAAAATAAGAGAGATATCATATATCCGTGATGAAACTGACATCAACGGTCTGAAAATAGGTATAGATATCAAAAAGGGCGTTGACCCTGACAAACTTATGCAAAAGCTTTATAAGCTGACGCCGCTACAGGATTCATATTCATGTAATTTCTATATACTTGTTCATGGCTATCCGAGAATAATGGGTGTTTATGATATACTCAAAGAGTGGGTAGTTTTCAGAATGGACTGCGTTCGCCGCAGGACAAGCTTTGACCTTGCTAAAAAGAAAGACAAGCTGCATCTGCTGAAAGGCCTTGGAAAAATACTTCTCGATATCGACAAGGCTATAAAAATAATCAGAGAAACGGAAGAAGAAACAGAAGTCGTTCCTAACCTTATGGTTGGATTCGGCATTGACGAGATACAGGCAGATTATGTTGCTGAAATAAAGCTCAGACACCTTAACCGTGAGTATATCCTTAAAAGAACTGCTGAAACTGAGGATCTTGAAAAGGCTATCGCAGAGCTTGAAGATATCCTCGGCAGCGACAGAAAGATAAAGAATATCATCATATCTGAGCTTAAAGAGGTCTCAAAGAAATATGGTCAGCCGAGAAAAACTCAGTTCTATTACAAGACCGATATAGAAGAGATAGACGTAGAGGACGATATACCTGACTATGCTTGCAAGCTTTTCTTATCTCAGAGCGGTTACTTCAAGAAGTGTACTCCGCAGTCGTTGAGAATGGCAAGCGAACAGAAGTATAAAGAGGGCGACGGCCCTATGCAGGAAATGGAGAGCACTAATAAAACTGAACTGCTGTTTTTCTCTGATAAGGCAGCTGTATATAAAACAAAGGTCTCACAGTTTGCCGACACAAAGGCGAGTGCTCTTGGTGATTATATCCCTGCAAAGCTTGGCTTTGATGACGGCGAGGGCGTAGTATCTATGGTAAATACTTTGGACTATTCAGGCTATATGATCTTCTGCTTTGAAAACGGCAAGGTGGCAAAAGTTCCGCTGAATGCTTATGAAACAAAGACCAACAGAAAAAAGCTTACCAACGCTTATTCTTCAAAAACAAAGCTTGTGGGAATGTTCTTTGTGCAGGATAACGCCGAGATAATGCTCCGCACAACTAACGGCAGAGCAATGATATTTGATACGGCACTGCTTATGCCAAAGTCAACAAGAGATACCATAGGCGTTCAGGTAATGACGCTTAAAGCAAAGAACTCTCTTGTGGATAAGGCGTTTATTGTGGACGAGGAAACAGCAGCAGGCCTTTCAAAATATCGCAGCAAGACTATACCTGTGGCAGGCTGTTTTGCAAAGGATATTGAAGATCCTGACCAGATGCATTTTTGATACATTATATTTCCAGCGGATATGATATGTCATGTCCGCTATTTTTGTATCGGCGTGGTTTTGTTGACTTTTCATGGTGATTATGATATAATTATTTCGAAAAAGTGCGTAAAAGCATGGATATTACAGAAGGGGAGTTGTTTTTATGGAGTGCCCGAAGTGTCATAAGCCTGTTGACGATGAGGCTATTTTCTGTCCGAACTGTGACACGAGATTAAGACCTGACAAAAACACATCGATAATGAAACGCTTTAAAAAGCAGGACAAGCCTTTGAAGGGCGAGGTAATAGATGATAAAAAGCCTAAGCTGTCTGAGGGCAAGCTAAAAGTCATTCTTATCTCTGTGGCTGTCGTGCTGCTGATAGTGCTTGTCATTCTTATTGTTGTTAATGTCATTAGCGGCAAGGGCGAGAAAACTGCGGAGAGTATTTCAGAATATATAGGTGTTGACGTTGCAAAGGCTCAGAAAGAACTTGATATGCACTTCAAGGACGAGTCGGCTTTTCAGGGCGTGAACAATGCTCTTACTTTTGATTATATCATGGAATCCGATGACAGTGTGAATGTTGACGGCATAAATTATCCTGAATGGGCGGCTCTTGTTACTGTTGATGACAAGGAACGTATTCAGACTGTGAAATATTCCAACTTCAAGGTGCTCAAAAGCAATGCAAATGGCGAAGAAAAGAGTAAAGCTATAAACCTTGATAAATTTGAACAGGGTGAAAAGTGGAACAGCTTGTCAGATGCAATAGATCTTGAACATTACAGTGTTTTGTGGGCTAAGGATACAAAGACATATGTTTACCGCTATTGGTATGAAAATGACGCAGGTGACAGACAGCCTGTTGTTCTCAATGTGACATTTGATACCGACAACAAGTATCTTTACTACACTTCTACCCTTATTTATCCTGAATATCTGTGATAACGTGCTTTTCCAAAGCATTACATAATGTTACAAAAAGAATACAAATTGTTGCGTAAATTCTACAATTACGCAAAAAAACTTGACTTATGTGCTGTTTATTGCTAATATAAAGTGATGAATAACGCAAGAAGGAGGTTCGGTATGGATCCTAGTACAAAATTATGTATGGGCTGTATGAACGAGCTTGGTTCTGACGGCCGCTGTCATTATTGCAGCTATACCGACGATATCCCGCATTTACAGTCTTATCTTGCACCGAGAACTGTGCTTGATAACAGATATATAATAGGAAAAATGCTCTCATATAACGGCGAGGGTGCGTCTTACATATGCTACGATATGGTGGGCAAATGTAAGTGCGTGGCAAGAGAATATATGCCTGACACCCTTTGTGAAAGAGATAGCGAGAGCCAGCGGCTTGTGGTGAACCCTGACTGTCTGGCAAAGTATAAAACGTTCATGTCCGAGTTTGCCGATGTGAATAAGGTGCTCTCACGAATGAGAAATCTTCAGCATATCGCTACGGCAAAGGATATGTTCTGTGAGAACAACACAACCTATGTCATACTTGAGTATGTAGAGGGCGTGTCGCTGAAAAAATTCTTGCAGTCTAACACCGGCTTTCTCACTTGGGAACAGGTAAAAAAACTGTTCGTGCCGCTGTTCACAACGCTGAGCATTGTCCATAATGCAGGTATCATACACAGGGGAATATCTCCTGAAAATATCATTGTTACAACTGATTGTGAGCTTAAACTCACAGGATTTTGCATAAGTTCTATCAGAACTTCAAACACTGGATTGTCGCCTGAGTTCTATTCAGGATATACTGCACCTGAGCAGTATTCGTCTCTTGAATGGCAGGGCACATGGACTGACGTTTATGCACTTGCTGCTGTGCTTTACAGGATACTCACAGGCTGTATGCCTCTCGACGCTTATACTCGTACAAAGAATGACACAATGGTAGAGGCGTGCAGAGTAAATCCTAGAATACCGCAGCATATATCAAGAGTTCTCTCAAGAGCTATGAGAGTTCGTGGCGAGGAAAGGATTCAGACGGTTTCTGAGCTTGTTACTGCACTTTTTGAGCAGCATACAACTCATATGGAACACCCGAAAGGCTCAACTCAGACTATACCTATCCAGCACGTTCCAAGGCAGAGAACACAGTCAAGACAGCTGCCTCAGCAGCCGCAGGAGGACGAAAAGCCTAAGAACAAGACAGCTACCGTTATTGGTTGGACTGTACTCGTTATAGTTCTGCTGTTGTCAGTGTTCTTGCTTTATGAGCTGTTCTCAGGTCCGTCTGACAGTGATAATAATTCATCTGTAAACAAGGTCATCTCAGCTGATGACACTGATGCTGTTGACAGCGAGGTATTTGTATACAGCACTACGGTGGCAACACCTAAGGTAACAGACGCTGAAAGCCAGTCGGAGTACGGCTACGGTGCTATCATGCCTAACGTTGTGGGTCTTGAATATGACACCGTTGTAAAACAGCTGGGTGAAGATTTCACTATCAAGGCTGATTATTACTATTCCGATACAGATAACAAGGGCGTTGTTGCAGAGCAGAGCATACCTGAGGGTACTGACTTTGACCCGTCTTTGAAGAATGAACTTGTGCTCAAAGTGTGTGCAGGTTCCGAAAATGTTCCTGTTCCTGATTTCTCCGGTCTGTCTAAGAAGGCTTACCTTGAACTGCTTGACTCTTACAATATCAAGTACAAGGTTGTAACAGACTTCTCGAACTCTGTATCAGCAGGATATGTAATGGCAACAAGCGTCAATGTGGGCAGCACTGTCAATGTAAAGAACGGCGATGTTCTTACAGTTACCGTGTCAGCCGGTATCGTGACAACGACCACTACCAATGCTGCCACAAAGGCAACAGAAACTACCGAAGAACCGAAAACTACCACTTCTTCGGAAACTACAACAGAGGCTCCCGCTGATGTGCCTGCTGAATAGCGAAAACGTTTAAATAAAATGTTAAAAAATAAACAAAGCCCTTGACAATTCAGGGGCTTTGTGCTATGCTCATTATAGATTATTAGGAAAGCAACAGGATAAAATTGTTTCCTGATTTGGAGGTATTTTACATGGCTAAGAAAATTGGTGTACTTACCAGCGGAGGAGATGCTCCGGGAATGAACGCTGCTGTAAGAGCAGTATGCAGAGCTGGACTTGCAAAGGGTATGGAAGTCGTAGGTATCCTCAGAGGATATAACGGCCTTCTTAACGGCGAGGTTGTCGAGATGAACGCTAGGACCGTTTCAGGAATAATCCAGAGAGGCGGTACTTGCCTTTACACAGCAAGATGTCCTGAGTTCAGAGATATCGAGGGCGTAAAGAAGGGCAGAGATAAGTGTCTTGAAATGGGTCTTGACGGTATCGTAGTTATTGGCGGTGACGGTTCATTCAGAGGTGCTGCTGACCTTTCAGCACAGGGTATCCCATGTATCGGTCTGCCTGGTACTATAGATAACGATATTTCATGCACAGAATATACTATCGGTTATGACACAGCTATGAACACGGCTATGGAAATGATCGATAAGATCAGAGATACAGCACAGTCACATGACAGATGTTCAGTAGTTGAGGTAATGGGCAGAAACGCTGGTCACATTGCTATCAACGTTGCTGCTGCTGTAGGTGCTGAGGCTGTTATCACACCTGAAAAGCCTTACGATCTTAATGCTATCGCTCAGAAGATGGAGCAGACTAAGAAGTCAGGCAAGACACACTTCATCATCGTAGTTGCTGAGGGCGTTGGCAAGACTGAGTATATCACAAGAACTCTTCAGGATATTACTGGTGTCGAGTCAAGAGCTACTATTCTCGGTCATGTTCAGAGAGGCGGCTCTCCTACAGTAAGAGATAGAGTTGTCGCAACTGAAATGGGCTATCACGCTGTTGAACTGCTCGAGCAGGGCATTGGCAACAGAGTTGTTGGTATGAAGGACAGCAAGATATATGATGTAGATATTCAGGAGGCTCTTTCAATGAAGAAGCCTTTCGAGGAAGAGCTTTACAAGATCCTCAATGAAACTGCATTCTAATTTTCACGAAGTCTGAGTCTTTAAGACTTTGACATATTACAGAGTAGAAAACTGAGCGTTAAGTGTCCGTCGGACGGGGAGTTGCCGTCGGAACGAAAAAGGCAGAACCTTTGCGGTTCGGTTTTCGCATCCCGCTGAATGTGTAATTGAAGCTTTTCATAGCGGCTCTGCACATCCCGCATGGGTAGTGTGCAGAGCTGTTTTTATGCTCCGTTATACACAAAGCGACAAGCTCGCAAATAAGGAGGTAAATTTATGAAGAGCTTTGGAAAAATGTTCTATGATTCTTTCAAATCGCTGAAAGATCTGAGAACATTGACAACAACAGGAATACTGATAGCGTTGGCGTTTGCTATCAGGTCGTTTTCTATCGAGGTAACGCCTGATCTGAGAATTGGATTCACATTTCTTGCGACCTGTACTATAGGTATGCTTTATGGACCTGTAGTATGCGGAATGTCAACATTTGTGCTGGATTTTCTGGGTTACTTAGTGCAGAACAAATCACCGAGAGCCTACAGCCCACAGCTTGCAATGGTCGTTATAATTTCAGGTATCATTTACGGCTGCCTGCTGTATAAGTGTGATTTCAACAACAAGAAGGTGCAGAGCTTTATAAGGATAGCCATTGCAAGAGGCAGTGTTATACTTTTCTGCAATATAGGACTTAACTCCTATTTTCTGTATACTCTTTATGTAAACAAGACCTTTGGTATCACGAACCTTACAAAAGAGGGTGTGAGCGGTTTTCTTACATATTGCACTCCTAGAATAGCTAAGAATCTTATCCAGCTCCCCGTGGATCTGATATTACTTATGATATTCCTTCCGGCTGTGAAATTTGCATATGAAAAAGTAAGGTCACAGTTTGGTCACAGGGCGACAAACAACTGATATTTGGCGGCGGCAGAAATGCTGCCGCTTTTTGCGTGAAAATATACAAGAAAAATAAGTTGTTATTGTGAAATTTAGGTGAAACACTTGAAATCCGCAGAGATTTAGTGTATAATTAAAATTAAGTTATTTTTAAGGCGGATCTTCGCTTTTTATTCAGAAAGGTCTTGATCGTATGATAAATGTAGGTTTTATCGGTGCAGGAAACATGGGCTATGCTATCATGAAAGGCATTGCAGGCAGCAAAATGGGTAGCGATATCCAGCTTTATGCTTATGATAAGTATGCCCCTATCCTTGACAGACTTGATGCGCTGGGAACAGTGAAATGCGGCAGCTGTGCTGAAGTTGTGAAAAAATCTGAGTATGTTTTTCTTGCAATAAAGCCTCAGCAGCTTGACGAGGTGCTCGATGAGATCGCTTCTGTTGTGACTAAGGATACTGTCATTGTGTCTATCTGTGCAGGGATCACAGACGAGTATATCGCATCAAAAACTGTTTCAGGTGCAAAAGTAGTGCTTGTTATGCCAAACACTCCACTGCTTTTGGGAGAGGGTGCAACGGCACTTTCACGCTCTGACAGCGTTACTGATAAGGAATTTGACCTTGTTTGCAACATATTCGGTTCATGCGGAATGTATGCTGTGATATCAAAGAACAAAATGAAAGAGATAATCGCAATAAACGGTTCATCTCCTGCGTTTATCTATCTTTACGCTCAGGCTTTTGTTGAGTATGCAAAGAGCGTTGATATCGATGAAACTGTTGCAAGAGATCTTTTTGCAAAGTCACTTGTCGGCTCAGCTAAAATGATAACTGACAGCGGCAAGTCGCTTGATGAGCTTATTGAAATGGTATCGTCAAAGGGCGGTACAACTATCGCCGGTCTTGAAAAACTCCGTGAGGGCGGTCTGCCAAAGGCTGTTGAGGAGTGCTGCAAGGCTTGCACAAAGAGAGCATACGAGCTTTCAAAGTAGTTATTTTTTCGTCTGCATGGCATATACATTACTCAAAGGAGTGATGTATAATGAACAGCGGGACAGGCATATATAAAAGCGGATTGCTGGTATTCTTTGCAGGAGTCATACTTTTTGGTGCACTTCTTGGCACTGTGACTTTCTGCTTTATGGGCAGTGATGAATTGTCAAGATTGTCGGTGTTTTCAAACAGTTTTGTTGACGTAAGGTCGTCAGGTGATCTTGGGGAGATACTTGTGAGATCTTTTGTCAGCTCCACAGTGTTTATAGCGGTGGCCTTTTTGTCAGGCTTTTCTGCATTGGGACAGCCGTTGGCAGCAGCGGTGCTGCTTTTGCGAGGCATGGGTTGGGGTGCGGCAATGTCGCAGCTTTACAGCCTTTATGGCAGCCGTGGTGCTTTGCTTTCAGTCGTGTTTGTGCTTTTGCCTGCGGTCATAACTGCGGCTGCACTTATGATAGCGGCGAGGGAATCAGTGGCTATGTCAAACATATTGCTGTGCATTGTTTTTTCTGATAGACAGCATAACGGACTTAGACAGACTGTGCGGTTATATGCGGTGAAGTTTCTTGTGCTTGAGGCGGCTGCGGCAGTGGCGGCAGGTCTTGAATGTCTGCTGACTGTTATTTTTGCAGGACGTATTTAGTATACAAACAAATGAAATAAAATTCGGGATTTTTTCGGGGACTATTAATTTTAAGGAGCGGTGTAATGTCTTTATTCGGTAATTACAATACCCCCGGCAGAGGTGTGCTGAAAGCCCCTCAGGAGAAAAAGGGTATTTTTAAATTTTTTGAGGTATATGGCAGACATATGTGGAAACTTATGGAGCTTAATGTGCTGTATTTTATTTTCTGCATACCGCTGACACTTATGGTGATATTGCTGCTTATGACATCAAATCCTGCATGGCTTGTCCTTGCGATACCGTCAGTGCTCGTCGGACCTGCTACAGCTGCAATGACTAAGGTCTGCCGAAATTATTCGCAGGAGAGAAACGCATTCCTGTTGCATGATTTCTGGGATTCTTTCAAGAAGAATTTCAAACAGGGCACTATAATGGGAGCGATAGACATAATCTTTACCATAGGCTTTATTGTTGGAATACCAATGTATAAATACTGGGCGGAACAGAACTCGATGATATACATTCCGTTTATCATCTGCATAAGCTGCCTTATCGTGTTCTTTATGATGCACTTCTATATTTATCTTATGATAAGCTCAACAAATCTGAATTTGAAACAGATAATAAAGAACTCATTCTATCTTGTGAACCTTGGCATCAAGCAGTCTTTGTGGACTCTGCTGGTATCGCTGATAGTGATAGTTTTGATGTATCTTTTCCTGCCGTATTCACTTTTCGTTATGCCATTCTGGCCGCTTTCTTTTATATGCTTTGTGACTTGTTTCAACTGTTATCCTGTAATAAGAAAGCACGTTATACAGCCTTATTACGATCAGCGTGGTGAGAGCAATCCTGAGTTTGCTTATAAAGAGGTCGATCCTGACGAACAGCTCTTTGAGGACAAGGCAGCTGAGGAAACTCCTGTCAAGACAAAAGCAAGCAGAAAAAAAGGCAAAACAATTTCATAATATAACAAAAGGACAGCTCATTTGAACTGTCCTTTGCTATTGCTATTTCTATTTTTCGATCTCGCCTAGTGAAAGTGCTTTCAGATAAGCGTTTATAAATCCGTCAAGGTCGCCGTCCATAACAGCGTTTACATTGCTGTTTTCATAGCCTGTTCTGTGATCTTTAACAAGAGTGTAAGGCATAAACACATATGAACGTATCTGTGCACCCCATGCTATCTCTTTCTGAACGCCCTTGATATCCTCTATCTTTTCGAGATGTTCACGCTCTTTTATCTTGATAAGTTCCGCCTTGAGCATTTTCATTGCATAGTCCCTGTTCTGAAACTGCGAACGCTGCGTCTGGCATGATGTAACAATACCGGTAGGTATGTGGGTAAGTCTTACCGCAGATGAGGTCTTGTTGATGTGCTGTCCGCCTGCACCGCTTGCACGGTATACGTCCATTTTGATGTCCTCAGGACGGATATCTACTTCGATAGTGTCATCTATTTCAGGCATGACATCAACTGCTGAGAATGATGTGTGTCTGCTGCCTGAACTGTCAAAAGGTGAGATACGCACAAGTCTGTGTATTCCTGCCTCGCTTTTGAGATAACCGTAGGCATTTTCGCCCTCTACTATCACAGACGCACTCTTCATTCCTGCCTCTGCACCTTCCAAATAGTCAAGGGTAGTCATTTTGAAACCATGGCTCTCACACCATTTGTGATACATTCTGAAAAGCATTTCGCTCCAGTCCTGAGCCTCAGTTCCGCCTGCACCGGCATGAAAATTGATGATAGCATTGTTGTGATCGTATTCACCAGTAAGCAGCGTATCGAGCTGTGCGGCGTCAAGACCGTCCTTGAGAGTTTTCAGCTCGGACTGTATCTCATCTATCATGTCCTCGCCGCCCTCGTCAGCTGCCATTTCAATAAGCACTTCGATATCTTCAAAGGACGTCTTGAACTTGTTGTACTTTTCAAGCTTGCCCTCAAGATTTCTTGTTTCCTGCAAAACCTTCTGTGACTTCTCCATGTCGTCCCAGAAATTAGGCTCGGCAGCTTTCTCGTGAAGCTCGGCTATCCTTTCCTGAGAACGCTCAATATCGTATACGTCATGCAGCTCGCTGATGATAGGTCTGAGAGCCTCAAGCTCTGACTTTAAGTTTTCTAAAAATACCATATCTTTTTCTCCTTATTTTATATCAT